>TARA_B110000459_G_scaffold33725_1_pt1 | contig 58566 bp, 51 predicted proteins | sample TARA_B110000459 | Tara Oceans TARA_B110000459 (sample SAMEA4398296) | marine metagenome | biome: Polar Biome; feature: [SRF] surface water layer (ENVO:00010504); material: water (ENVO:00002006), including particulate matter (ENVO:01000060) such as... | depth 5 m | reverse complement strand
GGCGATGAACGCCGCTCTTACATCGACCCAATGCCGCTTTCAATGGACAGAGAGGACCTCATCGAAGAACGTGCAATCGTCATCTCATTGTCAGATGATGGATACATCCGCCACATGCCTGTTGAATCCTTCAGGGTTCAAAACCGTGGAGGAAAGGGCCTGAAGGGCGTTACCACAAAAGACGAAGACTTCCCGAAATCAATTCTTACGTGCTTCAGCAAAGATCGCCTCTTGATCTTCACAGACCAGGGTCGAGTCTACGGTCTCAAGGCATGGGAAACCCCTATGGGTAGCCGTTTGAGCCGTGGAACACACATTCGCAACGTCATCGAACACATTCGAGAAGATGAACGAGTGGTCACCATTTTGCCGATCTCAAAGGAACTGCAAGAAGAGCCGGAAGGGCACTTCCTGATTTTCGCAACCCATGAAGGAATTGTGAAGCGATCGAAACTGGAAGATTACACACGCATCAACAAGAACGGAAAGTACGCATTGAAGTTCAAGTCCGCAACGGATACGCTCGTGGCTGTTCGCGAGGCTACCGATGAGGATCACGTGGTTCTTGTCTCCAAGATGGGGCGTGCATGCCGCTTCCAACCAAGTCACACCAAGACCGCTACAGACGGCACAGTGAGCATTACTGTCAAGGTTCAAGGCAGGGTTACCGCAGGTGTTCGAGGTATGGCTCTCAAACCCGGGGACGAAGTCGTCGGTATGATTGCCACTTCAAATGAAGAAACATCAGTCCTTACCTTGTCGAAGTATGGTATGGCGAAACGCAGCCGTCTAGGGGATGGAGAAATGCACGAGTTGGTCGATGAAAACGGCAACACTACCTTTGATGAGAAGACTCAGAAGAACAAACAATATCGGGACGGTTACAGAAAAACGAGCAGAGGTGCTGGTGGCGTGTTGACCATGAAACTGGATGCGGACCACGGCGATGAAATCGTTCGTGTTCACACCATCCCTGATGACCTTGATCAGTTGTTCTTGCTTACTTCCAAAGGCATGATGATACGTGTTCGTGCAAACCAAACCAAGGCTACATCCGGAAAAGCAACCAAGGGGACCCGTGTCATGGAACTTCGGAACAAGGACAAGGGAGGTTTCACCGACGAAATCATCTTCTCAGCCCGCTTGCCTTCGATCTTGGTCGAGGACGAATTCGATGCGATGGACACCGACAACGACGGTGTTGTCACACGTGAAGAATTTGAGGCTGCGAAAGCGGTTGAAACCATTGAATCCAGTGAAGAAGAGTGACGCTCTCACAGCGACGCCTTCAAACATGACTCCGGTTTGTGGTGGAACGCACGGGCCTGTCTTTGGGCCAGCAAGGTGATTTTACATGGATGAGCGTTCATTGATTTATGATTGGAATACTGTCGAATACGACATTGCACGAAACCCTGCAAACCACCCGCATGGTGTATGGTTCGATGACGAAACACTTCGCGATGGTCTACAAAGCCCCAGTGCACGTAACCCGACCATCGAGCAAAAACTCGAACTGCTGACCTTCATGGAAGACCTCGGCATGCAAAAAGTCGATCTTGGACTGCCTGGTGCCGGACCATACCATCTTGAACACATCGAGGCAATGGTTGCACACATCATCGACAATGACTTCAAAATCAGCCCCGGTGCTGCAGTTCGAACCCTTATGGGCGACATTGAACCGCTTGTTGATCTCCAACAAAAATACGGTGTCCCCATCCAAGCAAGTGCCTTTTTGGGCACAAGCCCAATTCGACAATACACTGAAGGTTGGACAATGGATAAGTTGTTGGCAACCATGGAAAAAGCCGTCTCGTACGCCGTCGACAACGATGTTCCTGTCATGTTTGTCACCGAAGACACCACGCGTTCCAAACCTGAAGATGTCAAGCAAATTTACCTCCGGGCCATGGAACTCGGGGCACGACGCCTGTGCGTCTGCGATACATGCGGGCATGTCACCCCAAACGGCGTCAAGAAATTACTCAACTTCATCGATGAAGAAGTCATCAAAGACGGTGGTTACAAGCGCCATGAAATTGAAGTGAACTGGCACGGCCACCAAGACCGTGGTCTCGGTGTTGCCAACAATATCGCTGCAGTTGAGGCAGGGGCAGATGTCATCCACGGTACCGCCTTGGGTGTTGGTGAACGAGCGGGCAACGCTCCTTTGGATCAAACGCTTGTCAATCTAAAGTTGATGGGCGTGATCGATAACGACCTCACCAAACTGGATGCCTATGTCAAGAAGGCCCACGAATACATCGAAGTCCCGCTTCCACGGAATTATCCCGTATTCGGTGAAGACGCCTTCGAAACGGGCACTGGTGTTCACGCATCCGCCGTAATCAAAGCCATGAAAAAAGGTGATGATTGGCTAGCAGACCGGGTCTATTCAGGCGTTCCTGCTGGGGATTTTGGATTGAAGCAAGTGATTCGTATTGGCCATATGGCCGGTCGATCGAACATCATTTGGTGGCTTGAACAAAACGGCTATGAAGCGGAAGAGGATCTTGTCGCTCATCTGTTTGAAGTGGCAAAGAGCCAACGAAGGAACATGACCGATGAAGAAGTTCAGGCAGCCGTGTCCGACTTCAAAGCCTGATCACGATTCGTTTTCTTCTTCCGGCTCAGCAAAAGCATCTTCTGAGGCTTGATGCAAGGTCGGCTTTGAGCCAACCCATTCCGAATCAACACCGCCACCGCTCCATTCTCCATCAAGCGCAACTTCATCAATTTCAGTTTCTTCACGCCATACCTCGTCGTTTTGAGAACCGCAGACAAGAAACCTTCCATTGGTGTCGATTTGGTCTTGAAGCAGGCCAATATGCTTGGAAATCGGCAAAAAGTGACCCACTGGCATACCTGCTGCTGTGAAGGGGTTGGTTGCAGCACCGATGACAAGCCCATCTTCTGGAGCGACAATGTCCACGGTGAGGCCGGGGTTTGCGGGATCGGATACGGTTGCAATCACCTCGCCTTCACGCATGACTGAGCCAGAACTGACGAACATATCGAGCAGGCCACCCTCGCCGGAGCGCAACCAATGAGAGCCACTTGCGAGCATTCTGAACCTCGGACGATTTGGGTTGCCTGGAATCATTCTTAGCGACTTGAGCACGTTGATGACGCCTTGGATAGCGACGTTGACTGACTCATGGTCGAGTAAGTTAGCGCCACCTCCTTCGTACGTAATCGAAGGTATGTCGCTCTTCACAGCTGCTTTACGAAGTGAACCAGAAGGTGGTTTCGAATCCAGAATAATTTCGATGCCGAAGGTTTTCGCTAGAATGTTGGATCCTGGGTGGGCCAAATCCGCTCGGATTTGAGGCATGTTGGATCGGCCTCTTCCAGCGCTGTGGAGGTCGACGATAGCATCAACATCATTCAGGAGGTACTTCCAAAGTTGGGCTGCGACCCTCCGCGTGGTTGAGCCTTTGAAATCCCCTGGAAATTGCCGATTCAAGTCCCTTCCATCAGGGAAGTATCTTGATTTTGACCTGTAACCTGGTAGGTTAATGATTGGAACAATTCTCAACGTTCCAGCCATGTGCGTGGGGTCGAGAAGCCGGCCAAGGTCCGTAAAGGCATTTGAGAGAAGGTGTGTGCATGCAGCAGGCCCTGTCAACTCATCACCATGAACGCCGCCAAGGACTGTAATCGTTGGGCCCGGACGGGTGCCGTGAATCACGGTGACTGGAATTGGCCACGGGTCGCCTAGGTTGGTTTCGAGCAACGGTAGGGATACAGTTCGCATGGTTCCAGGCTTGATTTTCTTTCTATAGAAGCGAGTGTCACCCCAATCTGCACTCCGATCCCATTCGGGGCGGTCCTCAGATTTGTGGGCGTTCATTGCTTCTTGAATCGCAATTCGACGCCGTTTAGGGAGCTCATGCGCAACGCGAACTTTCGCCTTACGGGGCCCTTTTTTGCTTCCCATGGCCTTGTCAGTACCACCCCCCACATGAACACTGCGTTGTTTTCACCTCAAAACAGCAAAGAACACAAGTGCTGGACACCACTGGGGAATTCATGAGCGGCATTGGAGTTCAACGGCAATACGCACCCACCTCGATTTGCTTTGGCTGTGGACCAGCGAATGAGAAAGGCCTTCAAATCGAGAGCCATCGAATCGAGAATGGCTTGCGGATGGAATACACACCAGAATCGCATCACCAAGCTTTCCCTGGCATGATCAACGGTGGCATTATTGGTACGCTTTTGGATTGCCACGGTAATTGGACTGCAGCAGTTGCTTTGATGGATCAAAATGAAGAAAAAGAACCACCGTGCACGGTTACAGCTTCTTATTCGGTTCAATTAAGGCGCCCGACACCCGACAATACCCTGCTTCATGTGACAAGCCAAATCACCTCGATTGAAGACGATAGGGTGCACGTCGAACTGCTCCTCGAAGCCGACGGCAAAGTGTGCGCTACGGGCAAGGGGCTTTTTGTTGCGGTAAAAGAAGGCCATCCTGCCTATCACCGATGGAGCTGAATGGCTCATGGTGCGCCCGAGTGCGGAAGCCAAAGCGGCGCTGCATCAACTTCGAGACACCGTCATTGAGGTGATGCGGGACATGCCGGTGTGGTTGGATGCACCGATCACCGAACTGGATTCAATTCCACTGGGGGTGCTTCGAAAAAATGCAACTCAACGGCACGGCGTCACGCGCTGGAAGCGAGGGACAGACCTCAACTCGATGCAGATTTCTGATGTGGAAGTGATCGACCTTCATCCCCAATTATTGAAGCCAGAATGGAGGGCCTACGGTGCGTTTGTCCTTCACCATGAATACATCCACGCTCTTGGTTTTCGAGGCCATGATGCGACCTTTAGGGCCCTTGAAGCGGCGTGGCCCGGACGCGCTGCTTCAAAACACGCTCAAGATTTCACTGAAACTTTGCGCCGGCAACGTGCGCTTTGGTTGTGGTTTTGTTCGACTTGCGAACGGTCATACCCAAGGCAAAAACCGTCGAAAGGGCGCTACCGGTGCCGGCAATGCTCAACCGTCTTAACCGACCAACCCAACACCCCGACGGGTTGAACGAAACCGCCATTGAGTTCAAGGCAAGAATGGCTTAGCGTTTTCATGGGCGGCGAAGCAGTGCGGGGATCAAGGTACCCTGCCTCGTTCTTCATCTTCCTCATGCTTGGCTTAATGGCCATGCCAATTGGTTTGAGTTCAGGCTCACTCACCATCGAAGACGGTTCGTTCTATCTTTCATGCGTGGAGGATGACGATTGCCTTCTTTCCCCCACACCGATTGGTGAAGAACTCATCAGCGAGCAAGTGTTTGCTTCACCTGCCCAGCCCAAGACAGTATCAATTGAATTTGATATGAGCCCCGTGCAATCGGAATTGGCCTTGCTTCCAACCTTGCTGGCGCGCATGGAAATTGACCTTCGGTTCACAGGTGATGCGACTGGAGCAGCCCGGCCCGCCCTCGATGTATCGCTCATCCTTGGCCAAAGCGTCACGGATTGGGAATTTGAAGCCCAACCAATCCCTGACCAAAGCCTGAACGAGCCAATTGTTCTCGTCGACGAACCTCTCAATTTGAACGGAAACCGTTTGCTGTGGCCCGATGATCCGGTGCGACTGCGTTTGACATTCGTGATCGACAGGCCAGGTGCATGGGAACTTCACATGCGAGGAAATTCCTTTATTGAAATTGATGTCGAGTGGTCGGAAGATATTGATGCTCGAAATTCTGATGAACCATCGAGCAGTCTTGAACCCAAATCCACAGAGTTTGAAACAACCCACGAGGGCGCTCTTGTGGAAAACGACAAAGATTGCTGGGCGTTTGAAGTTGAGCAGCACGAGGTTCTTGGTGTTCTTGTTCGATGGGAAGCCGTACCTATTGAAGTCGAACAAAGCCACGAACTTCCGGAACTATTCTTGCCCAGCAGTCGCCAAGCGCCCTCTCCGGAGGTTGTTGTCACCGAGGATGAAACATCCACGCGCATCACCTACAGATGGCGAGCGTTACCATTGGGAGAATACACCCTATGCTTCACCGGGACGGCAGAGAAGTTCCAACCTTATTCATGGACAGGGCAGTTAGCGTTCGAAGGGCTTGGCCCGCTTGACCCAAGTGGCTTTACTGGCGTGTCATATTATCCAGCGGGAGCTGCTTTATTGGGCGACGAAGAAGGGGCAGTGGGCTTGCATGAGGCCACCTATGGGTTCTTGATTCTGTCCTTTTCTCTCCTTGTGTTGTTTGGAATCAATGCTTTTCGCCACTCAACTTCCAGTTCGTTGAGGTTTGGCGTATTCGCTCCAGGGGTGGTTATGTTGCTCATTGGAGGTGTGTTTCATCCCCTTTGGGCCAGTGCGGATGAAGTGCAGTTGGAAAACGAGTACACCCTCGAAGAACTTGTTGAGATGAGGCTTCAACAATTGTGGGATGTGTCTTACCCCGGCGTACCAGATCAAGTGCTCATCAGTCAAACAGGCGCCACATGGGGCATGCTCGCAGGTGAGCGGCTGCAATTGCGCATCGTCGCCGAAGAAGCGAGACCGCTGGACGATGGACGTTGGCAACTTGTCGTGCCTGAACTGGAATCTTTGCGCCTCGATGAGGCCATTTTCGGCCAAGTGGCAAGAGGTGGAGTCCAAACCACTGAAGAAGGGCTCTTGGAGGAACAAACGGTTCGTTTCATTTTACTCGCTGGTCGCTCATTGCTGCTTGATTTGTTGATGCTCGAGGGCCTGTTGATCGTTGATGAACAACCAGTTTCATCCGTATTTCACTTGGACGTAGAGATGGTTGAAGCACCTGCCACTGGTTCAGTGAGTGTCCCTGCGTGGGGTACCCGGCCCTCTTCGATATCGACGTACGATTGGGTGTTGCTTCAAGCCTCATTGTTTCCAGAACGTATTTCTGTCTCCCTTTGTGATTGTGACCTCGATTTGCTTGATGTTCGATTCACCGCCTCAGAGGGTTTTGATGCTTCTGATGTTCCAAAAGGGCTTGAACTCAGCAACGCTTCTGGATTGATTGAGGGGGCAACCCCTGTTGCATTGTTGGGTATCTTGCTGCTCATCACATCAGCCACAGTTGAGCAGCGTCGGCGGAAAATGGCCAAAAAGTTGGCCCAGCAAATGTTTGAATCTTCGGGTAAGTGGGTCTAATCACTTTCCTTTCTTTGCCTTCTTCTTAGCGTCCTTGACCACGCTGTCGCCGTCTTTGTTGGCGGCCTTAGCGACCATTTTGAGCGTTTCTTCTTCTTTGGAGGTGATTTCTCCGTCCTTAGAAGCGGATTCCATTGCTGCGTCGAGGTTCATCTTGGCAGCGTCTTCGTCTGTGATTCCAAGCATTTCCTGGAAGGACCGAAGTTCTTCAAGCTCTTCTTCTGTAATGACGCCATCTTCCCATGCAGCCGCATAGGATTCCATCAGGAAATCGCTGTAGGCTTTTGGGTTAAGGAGCACGTCACGAATGAGTCCGTGGTCCAGCCCCTCGTCCACTTCGGCCATTTCGAGAATTGCTATCGATCGGCGAATTTCCTTGACAGCCATGTCTTTGAGGCCGTGCCCAGCCCAAATTGCACCTGCTGCAACGACCGCTGCAGCAAACCAGCGCATGACGTCTGGGTTGACGAGTTCGCCTGGTTGAATAAGATGGAATATACCGAGGACTGCCATTGCAGCACCGCACATCACTTCGACCCAGTCATTCAAATCTGGTTCGTCATCGAACACGGAGAGGCGTTCTTCAACCATGGTTTCAACATCGTCGCTCATGATTCGGACAGAGAGGGGCAGGTATTAGGGATGTCGGATTGAAGGGGTTGAGGCGTTGTCCTTTTGGACTGTTGGCGCAGGTACGGGTTCATGGAGGGGGCAGAGCGAGCGGTTTCAGCGTTGGATTTGCCTTCAAAGATCAGGGATTTCCTTGAGCATTCATGGGGCATCCAAACGCTTCACCCGCCCCAATACGAAGCCATGCCGAGTGTTTTGAGCGGCACCAATACATTGCTCGCAATTCCAACTGCAAGTGGTAAGTCGCTTGTTGCTTACCTTGGGATTATGAAGCGCCTTTTACTTGATGATGTTGGTTCGAAAGCGGTTTATATTGTCCCCCTCAAGGCGCTTGCCAGTGAGAAATTTGACGACCTCTCTGAACTGTGTTCGGCAGCCGGGTTGACGGTTGGATTAGGAATCGGCGATGCTTCAGCAGAGGCCAAAAAAATAGAGGAATGTGACGTTCTTGTTTGCACCTCAGAAAAATTAGATTCCTTGATGCGGAACCGGTCTGAGATGATGGCCAATGTATCGATCGTCATAGCGGATGAGTTTCACTTGATGAACGATGCAACTCGAGGCCCGACCCTCGAAATTAATCTGACCCGCCTTCGGCATTTGCGCCCGAAAGCGCAAATAATCGCCCTATCGGCGACGGTCGGAAACTGTCAAGATTTAGCGACCTGGCTGGACGCAACTTTGATTTTATCCGATTGGCGACCCGTTGCCTTGGAATACAGCACTTTTCATGACCTCCATCTTGAACCTCGGCTCGTGCAGTCCTCTGCCATGAGTTCTGACGGAGAGTCGTTGCAACCTCCACGCGATATTGAAGGCCCCAAATCTCATCCTACGTGGGTCGTTGTCAATGACACCTTGGACCAAGACGGTCAGGTTTTGGTGTTCGTGGGAACGCGCAGAAGCGCACAATCTGAGGCATTAAAACTTTCAAAACGGGTTGCGAAAAGGCTTGCTAAAGAAGATCCAGATCGCCTAAAGAAACTCGAAACCTTTGCCAATTCGCTTGAAGGGCGTCAACAAACTGCGATGGCAGAACGGCTGGCTACCGCCATACGAGGCGGTGTGGCGTTCCACCATGCAGGGCTCACCCACGGTCAACGGAAAGCCATTGAAGGTGCGTTCAAGGAAGGATTGCTTGTTGGTTTGACGGCCACACCAACCCTTGCTGCTGGCGTAAATTTACCCGCAAGACGGGTGCTCGTGCGGGACTTAAAGCGCTGGGACGATGGTATGAGCCGGCCTTTGCCTGTTATGGAAGTGCGCCAAATGCTCGGGCGAGCAGGGCGGCCAAAATACGACGCCTTCGGAGAGGCATGGGTCCTGTGCAAGGGGACCGATGGTTGGGCTGTAGCGGATGATGTAAGCCGACGGTACTTTTTCGGCCCTGTCGAATCCATCACTTCGAAACTCTCCAGCGAGCCTGCGTTGCGCACCCACTTGTTGGCAGCGATAGCAACAGGCGGCTTTCGACATCGGGGTGAACTCGGTGATTTCTTCCAAGCCACTTTCCTTGGTGCTTCTGTTTCGCGCACCTACCTCAAGGAACAACTGGATCGAATGTTGGACTGGTTGGTTGCAGAACGGTTCATCCGCAGGGTGGGCTTAGACGAAGATTATGCAGCACGTCGTGCGGATCAAAAAACCGATGGCGATGAAGAAGAGGATTGGGACGATGAAATGCCCATTTGGGCCACGATTGCTCAAAACACCGGAGGCGTCGGGCTCCAATCCCCATCCCAAGAACCTCATGGCTCGCCAGTGAGAGGTGATTCAGCCTTCACCAAAGCCTCCCTCGGGTTCACACAAGCCACGGACTTGGCCCAAGTTGGCGGCTGGGGCGGGGAAGCTGGTGTGGATCATGATGCAATGATGTACGAGGCCACGATGATGGGGGAACGGGTCACGCAAATGTACCTCGACCCACTTTCAGCATCTCAGTTGCGGACGGGTTTGCGTCGCGCTGTCCGGCGCCTCGTTCGTCAAAACGCTCCTGTGACTGAATTCAGTCTTCTTCAACTGGCCACAACGACACCTGACTTCAGTTCGCTTTGGGCTAAAAACAGCGACATGGAAGCGAACTCACTTCTGTGGTTGAAAACCAATACCGTTCAAGAAGAACTCCTCACAGACATCACCCTTGAAGAGCGCCTTTTGGGTTATGTGAAATCAGCTTGGATGCTGGAAAAATGGATTGAGGAAGAGACACTTAGAGACATCGAGACCGATCTTGATGTCAGCCCAGGGGACGTCAATCACAGGGTTGACCTCATGGGATGGTTGCTTTCAGCAGCCCGTCAAGTGTTGCTCACTGACGATGTTTTTTCCGAGGAACATCTTCCCGAAATCGACCAACTCTCCATGATTATTGATGTTCTTCGTCAACGCATCCGTCACGGGTGTAAACCCGATCTGCTTAACCTTGTGAACATCAAGCATGTTGGCCGATCAAGAGCAAGAGAACTTTCGAAATTCGGGCTACGCACGCCACGCGATGTCTTGACCATGTCCAGGAAGAACCGGAATGATTTGCTAGCATTGCGTGGCTGGGGCCCTGTGTTGTTGGAGAAACTCATGGCTGAGGTCAAGAAAGTCATCGAGAAGGAAGAGCGCGCGAACCAAACTGTTTCTCGGCCAACCGTTCATCAAGACGATGTCCCACTTTCAGGCGAAACTCAATCGGATGATTGATACTTCAAGTGCTTCTCACAGGAGCATGGATGAAATGCCCTTCCCCCATTTTGTTTGGCAATCTGCTGAACCGCAGAAAGGGTCGGAGATGACGAAATTATTTCTTGAACATCGGCCAAACGATCGATGGGTTCTGGTCGGCCAAGGTGTCGCCCAATGCCATGCACAACTATGGACAGCTTGGAACAGCGCTGCTCGCCGTCAACGCCGAAACAATTCGCTTGCCCGTTCCTTTGACGCTGAATTCTTGAGGTACCTTTCTGGCACGCATCATGTGTCCGAGGCGTTCAAGCGAGCCGGAGTGCGCAATGGCGATTCCAATGGCTGCTTTCTTGTTTTACCCGCTTGGCAAGGGCTGGAGTCTTCCCTTCCAAACCCCTCTGAGGAAGAGATGCTTACCCTCACCAAGCAGGCCGACTCATTGGCGGCGAGCATGGAGGTGTTGCTCATCGAGAATCCTCTTGAATGCAACATTGCAGGTGCAGAGCGGCTCGGGCTTTCCATCGAGGCCCCTTCTTCACTGAACTGTGATGTTCTGGTTGGCCACGTTGTCTCCGCAGAATTCAATTCTTGAGAGCAAGATGGGCCAGACTTCAAGCACTGTTGCGTCCACCGTTGTCCATGGTGATGAGCGCTAGCCCTACCGACGGCCACCCTGCGGGAACCGGAAGATACCTTCAACAGTCGAAAATCCAGGCCGCCTTAGGTCATGCACAGGACCTCGGTGCTTCTTATGCAGAAGTTCGATTGATGGCGATTACAGACTCAAGCGTTGCGATTCGAGACGGGAAATTGGAACGTGCGATTCCAGGCCAAGAGATCGGCGTAACGATGCGCATTCTTGCAGATGGCGCATGGGGGGTCCATTCGACGACAGACCTCCAATCCCTGCCAGGGCAGGTCGAATCAACAGTGCGGCTCGCCAAAGCAGTGGCAGCACGACGGGCATCAAAAGATCGGCCTGTGGCGCTTGCCGAAGTTCCAATCTTGGAAAATGAAGTCCACTGGAAGCCGAAAAAAGACGTTCGGAATACAGACCTTGACACCAAACTTCACCACCTCATGACCCTTCATGACAGCGCTGCTGAAGACGAGCGCATCGTCTCTGTGACTTGCGGTTGGCACGACGAACACCTCCACACGGAACTCATGACTTCGGAAGGAATGAATCGAGTTTGGTCCTTCCAACGATCGTTGATCAACGCTACGGTTACAGGGCGCGATGGCGGGGACGTCGTTTCCTATAGAACCAGGCACGGAGGTGAGGGTGGTCTCGAAGTTATCGAAGATTGCGACCTTGGGGAACTCGGCCGAAACGCTCAGGTTGCGACCCTTCGACTTCTCAAAGCAGAACGAGCTCCTTCTGGGAAGTTACCGCTCGTTGCAGACCGGGATCTTACAGGCGTCTACATCCATGAAGCCCTTGGACATCCTTGTGAAGCAGATTTGGTCGCAGCAGGCGATTCTTGCTTGGATGGTAAGCTTGGTCAAACCATAGGCAACAGCATCGTAACCGTTGTTGACGACCCCACCATTCGAGGCGGCTATGGGGCTCACCCGATTGATGACGAAGGACTTGACACACGCGAAAAATGCCTGATCAAGAACGGCGTCCTCACCGAATACCTCAATCATCGAGAAACCGCACATCACTTTGGCATTGCACCAAACGCTGGTGCTCGCGCTCAAGATGGTCTGCACCACCCCCTTGTTCGAATGTCCAATACGATGATTCAAGGCGGTACACACAACGATTTGGATGAGCTGATGGAAGACATCGAATACGGAGTGTATGCTTGTGGCTCAAGAGGCGGTCAAGTCGACACCGGTCGAGGTTCATTCCAATTCGCCGCTCAGGAAGCATGGTTGATTGAAAACGGTGAACTTACCAAGCCACTCAAAGACGTTAGTGTGAGTGGACTTACGCTTCAAATCTTGAACGATGTTGACGGATTAACTCGAGATGCCCGCCTCGCTGCCCCAGGTTTCTGTGGTAAGGGTCAAACTGTGCCTGTTGGTGACGGTGGACCAATTATGAGAATCTCTCAGGCTTTGGTGGGATGATCATGCTTCCAGACGACGCAATCGATCGAATCAATGACGGATGCAGGACCATTGGCTCCTTCTGCACTCAAGAAGGCGTGGCCCAGTGGGAAGTCGTTGCTTACCAATCATACGGTCACCAACTTGACATCGAAGCGGGTAAAATTTCACTCGCAGCAGGTGGCGGTGAAGGAGGATATGGTATCCGTGTTGTCGAAGAAGGTCGCTTTGGATATGCGTACCTTGTCGATGTTGATGCTGCTCCAAACGCTCTCAAACAAGCCTTGGATGTGGCCCGAGCCTCCCCTTCAGTGGAAGGTTTTGTTTTGCCAAGCGCACAAGAGGCCAAACCTGTTTCTGGCTTGTGCGATCAGCGAATTCTTGACCTCGGTCCTGAAGACCTCTTGGAGCAAGCCGATGCGGTTTTGAGCGAAGTGGCTTCATTGGACGAGCGAGCCGTCGTCACCGGTGGAGGACTTGGCGTTGGGGCTACGGCGTCCGCACTCCTCTCAAGCGAAGGCATCGATTCTTCTGGAATCACCACTTCTCATGGTCTAGGGGTCCAAGTTTCAATCGACGCCAACGATGAATTAACCAGTTCGTACGAAGGCGATTCTGGCCGTCAACTGCTCCCAGATGTCCCTTCCTGCATTGCGAATGCGGTGCATTGGGCTCAGGTGACTCGTGGGCCGATTGAAGTCAACAGTGAACCGCAAGACGCACCAGTTCTCATGACAAGCGAGGGCTTTTCTCCTTTGTTTTCCATGGTGGTGCCCACCGCCGTGAGGGGGGACCGCTTGGTCCGCAATGAATCCTTTTGGTCAGGCAAGCAAGGCACCCAAGTGCTCGCAGATGACCTCTCACTCATCGATGATGGCCGAATGGACGGCGGAAAATCAGCCAGTTCCCGAGACGGTGAAGGCGTACCTACGAGCCGGCAAACCATCGTCGATCAGGGGCGATTGGTAGGCTCGATGTGGTCGACTCGAGACGCCGCTCAACAAGTTGCTGAGGGCCGCATTGAGGAAGCACACAGCACCGGTTCTGCAGTCCGTGGTGGTCATCAAGCTCCACCCGGAACAGGATGCAGGGACTTCGCAATGACGTCCCGAAACGGTGGCCACACCCAAGACGCCCTGTTGGAACGCATGGATGATGGTTACATTGTTCACAGCGTGATGGGCGCTCACACTGCAAACCCCACAAGCGGTGATTTTTCGGTGACCACCAGCACCATCCTACGCGTCGAAGGTGGCTCGATCTTAGGCCCGGTCAAACAAGCAGGATTGTCCGGAAACTTAGCACAAGCCCTCTCCAAGGATGTCCACCTTGGGGACGATGTCCGAATTCAAGGCTCCTATTCATCCGGGAGCATGCATTTGCCTGATGTTCTTTTAATGCAAGGGCTACGAATCAACCCGGCCTAAACAGGTTTGTTTTTGCTCGGTCTTTGAGAGGCTTGGAAAAAATCCGATGGTATTCTTTAAGTCCCGTCGTCAGTTCTATCTGTTACCATGGAGGTCAAGGGAGTGTATAGACTCAACCAATCCGCACGAAAGCCCAACGCCTGTTCTCCGTACAGGCTTCGAACGAAAACGCCTTACGGGGGGCTCGTCAATGTCTGAAAAATATGAAACGCACGTGAATGCCATTCTTGCTGAATGCCCAGAAGCGGACCCGAAAGAGGTCGCAGAGGCTTTTGCCAAGTACGAGACGGAATTCTACATTCCGCCCCAAGATGCAATGCGTTCCATCCTCCGACGATTCAAAGGTGAACAATCGGTTCCATCGAACCGCAGTCCATCTCAAGGCGCAACAGCTACGCCCCGAAACACCAAGAAAGTCAGCAAGTTGAGTGAACTCAACGGCAACGACAAGGACATCGAGATTGAGGTTGAAATCATCTCGCACAACATGCGAGAACAAACCATCCGTGGTGAACAAAAGCAAATTGCATTTGGACTCCTCGAGGATAACCCTTGGGAAGAAAAGGGTGAGAAAACTCGATGGGAATACAAAGACTGGGGCCCAAGTGCAAACCTCGCTCCGGGTTCAATCGTCCGAATCGAAGGCGCATCTGTGAACGAATACCAGGGGCGTATGTCCCTCAACATCAATCAATCAACACGAATTGCCGTGGTACGAGAAGGCACACGCCCTGTTGTAGCTCCCGGTGAGCCCCAAGAAATCAATGGCCTTCCAGCAGATGGCTATGTTTGTGTCGTTGGGCGAGTTCTAGCCTCTCGTCCAGATCAAATCCACAAGAAGGACGGCTCAGGTTCAATCGATATCATTCGTGGACGCATTGCAGACGAAAGCGGTACGATTGGCTTCCTTTCATGGGAGCCGTTTGAACATGAAGTTGGTAGCCTCCTCAAGATTGATGGCGCTCAAGTTCGAACCTTCAGGGACACACCAGAATTGAACTTCGGGCGAACCACCAAGGTTGAAATCTTCCACGACAAAAACTTCGCTAACGCAGAATCCTTGTCGCAACAAACCGTCTTGACCATCTCGCAATTCCGCGATGGCGCTCGAGATGTCGATGCTGTTGTCCAAATCACGGAATGGACCAAGCGTTCATTCACGCGAGACGGCGAAGAACGTTTCTTGTGGTCCGGTCAAATTGCAGACCCCAGCGGCCGATGCCGAATGAGTGCATGGAGCGAATTACCAATCACCGATGACAAATTGCCGATGACTGTTCGTCTGAAAGGGGTTCGAGTTCGCGCTTGGCAAGGCATTCCTGATGTGACGGTGGACACCATGGACCAGGTCGAGATGCTCGACGCAACGCCTTGGGATGATTCGCTTGATCTTAGCAATCACACCGCAGAAGTTGGCCTCCACGAATTGGCCACAGGGGCAAGCCGGGTCGGTGTCTCGACATCGGCCATTTTGGTCAGTGTTCGAGAAGATTCTGGTTTCATTCAACGGTGCACTGAATGCCGAAGGGTGTTGCGAGAGGGCGCTTGTGCAGAACATGGACCAAACGATGGCAACAGCGATGTTCGCTTGCGGATGGTTCTTGACGATGGGCAATCAAGCATGTCGCTTTTGACAAATAAAGAGGCCACTCTTGGTTTGCTTGGCATGGATGAAGAACAGATGAAGACCGCCGTGGACAAGGACGGGCAAATGGCCTTTGTTCAATCCTTAAGAGGCCTTTTCTTAGGCCGAACTGTGCAGGCAACTGGAAGAACCATTGTTGATGAACAGGGCGCTATGATGCTCGCTGATGGAGCAACCGTCGTCGAAGAAGACGCTGGCATGCTGGCGACTGAATTACGCGCTCATTGGGGGGTGGCTTGATGCAATCCGGTGGACGAGCACGGCGACAACCCGCATGGCACATGCTTGCATCTGAGTTCAGCGAAGCAACGCTGAATGAGAAGGGTTCGGGCGAATACGATCCGTCCTTTGTCATTACAAAACTCGGTGCTAAGGTGAACCGTGTCATTGTCGCAGGTTTGCTCGAACGGCTTGAAGTTCGAGAAACTTCCAACGGGTCTACGTTGTACCAAGGCCAGATGCGCGATCCATCAGGATTGCATTACTTCTCTGTTGGCGATTATGCATCAGAATCAATGCGAGAGCTCACCCTTTCTTTGGTTGAAAAAACTGAGGTCGGTGAACCAGTGCTGTTGTTGATGACGGCGAAGTCTCGGTGGTACCAAACTGATGAAGGGGCTGTCTACACATCTTTGAGGCCTGAAGAAGCATGCGAGATTGATGCTAAAACATACGCACTTTGGCTCACCCGTGCTTGTGAAGGGACCTTGCGACGAATGAAGATACACAGTGATTCGTTGGCGGCTGAACCCACGCAAGATGGGCTCAAGGCAGCCGGCGTCCCCGATCAAATGGTTGATGGTCTTCTCCTCTCGAGGAACCATTACGGTGAAATTGATACTGAAAGTTACACTCTCAACGTGATGCAAGCACTTGATATTGCGGAAGGAAGAATGGAGGCTGCAAGCCAACCTGCACCCCCGCCGCAAGCTCAATTGGATGTTGAAGGCTCAGATTCCGAAGGTTCTGATGACGATGTGAAAGAAACTCTTCTTGCCATCATCGGTCAACTCGATCAAGGCGATGGGGTTGACTTCGAAACCGTACTTACTAACGCAGGTGCGCGTGGAATCGACCGACAAATAGCGGAATCTAAATTGGATGAACTGTCAAATGAAGGCACCCTTCACGAACCCCGCTTTGGCTGGTTTCGCATCGTTGCTTGAGTTGAATCTCCCCCAACATTGAATACCTTCTCAATGCGTGGGGAGAATAGGGGTCAAGTGCATGGCTGGAACAGATTTCTTTATTCGACCCGCAACGGGCACATCGAGCGCAGATTGGGTACGGATTCCAAATTGTGACCTTCACGTTCGATTGACACGACGCCTTACACGAACCATCATTCGCGGTGAAGAAGGCGATAATCTTCACGATGAAGGCTCCGAGTCGACCGTTTACACCGTTAAGGGTGAAATTAGCCTTGAAGATTACAAGCGAATCCTAAGCATGTTCCGAAGCGGACAGCCTTACATTCACGATCCGTTTGAAGAACGAGACGTCAAAGTTTTGTTCTCTGCAATGGAATACGAAGGCACCACTGAGGCCTTCATGTTCGAATTAATTGAAGACACTGTTTGAGGTGAAATAAATGCGGAAGTTAGACGAGCAGAGAGAAATTCTCTACGTCATTCGCACACTCGACGTTCTCATGTCATCTGGTGTTGGTCTTGAGGCTGCCATCCATACCGTTGGAAGTGGAGGCTATGGCGTAATTTCCGAAGACTTCTCATCGATGATGAAGCGGTTGAGAAAGGGCACATCCCGTGGTCTTGCTCCCGAACTCAAAACCATGCTCAAAAAAGCGGAATCTGAAGGATACCGCCGTTTGCTAAACACGATGTACTCCAACGTCACTCAAAACACAGACATTGTTGAAACGCTGCGAAAGCAAGGCGTCCGAATGGAGAATGAGCGGACTGAGGCCGTCAAGAAATACATCGAAGAACTTGGCGCTGTGCCTGAAACCCTTCTTTCAATCGGCATGATCGGACCAATCATTCTTGCCATCGTTGGGCTCGTTCCACAACTCCTAGGCGACGGTGCAGAAGCAATCGTCGGGGCCATCGACCAAGGCATGATCAACTCGGTTGTAAAAGGGGGACTTGTCCTAACCCTCATCGGCATGATGATGATTGGGTTAAAGGCCCACACAAAAGATCCTGGATTGTGATGTTATGCTGTTCGGATTGCTTGAAACATTCAACGATAACCCGTTGTTGCTTTACCTTTCCGTGATTGGTTTAGCCTGCGCAGCGGGAGGCATCCCTCCAATGCTTGAGCGCAAAAGGCGCCGTTCTATAGAAAACGCACTCCCGGGTCTGCTCGAAGGCTTGTCGGACACAGTTGGTGCTGGCCGTGGTATTCAAGAAGCAATGATGGAGCAATCGAAGAACATCCAAGGGATCCTTGGAACTCTTCTTCTACAAACTTTAGAAGAAAGCCATTCTTCTTCCTTCGAAGCGGCGCTTTCCGCCTTTGCTGCTAAAACTCGATCTTCACAGGTTCAACGGGTAATGGTCCTCATTGAAACGGCCATCGAGCAAGATGCGCCCCTGCAGCAAATCCTTGCCGACCTCTCTATGGATTATGAACGACTGAACGACCTCATGAACACCCGTGAACAAGAACTTCTTGGCCGCGGTCTGCTGATTGTCATGTTTGTTTCAATTGGCTTGCCTGTGCTCATCGCATTCATCGTTGGTCTCTTTGCTCCTGCTAGCAGCGGGTTTCAAATCGACAGTTTCAATCAAACCTTTTCACTCTTCTTTGGCGCAGCCTCGGCAGTCGCACTCGGTGTATCCGGGCGAATGTTGGGTCGGTTCAAGGATGCGCTATGGTGGATGCCGATGTGGGTTGCCCTCTCTATGGGACTTTACCTCGGCGCAGTGGTGATGATTGGAGGTTGAACAATGGCTCAAACAATTCTGGAACAATATGGCTTAGTGACGATTTACACCGAAGGCAACCACCCTTCACCAATTTACCATGTCGACGGGTCGGCAGAGCCGAACCCTCATGGCGATCTACAATTGCTCCTCACCGACGACAATTTGGAAGAAGTGATGTACAATGGAGGGCAACAAGAAGTTAAGGTTGCTCACCGAAAATATGGGATGTGCCGTACAAACCTCATCATCGACAATGAATCCGGCCTACAGATTGCCAAGAACATCGCTTCCTACACCAACGTTCCACTTGGCGATGGTCCTGGCATGGTGCCAATATTCGATGGCCGCCTTCATGATGGTTCACGTGTGAACGGTACAATCCCTCCAGTGTCCCCTGATGGGCCAACGCTTACCATTCGTAAGTTCAAGGAAGATCCATTGACCATGATTGATTTGATTAAGTTCGGGACTGTCAACACCCGACTCGCTGCGATGATGTGGGTTTGGATTGAGGGGCTTGACAGCCGCCCAGCCAACTTCGTGATTGCGGGTGGTACGGGCTCAGGTAAGACCACGACCCTCAACTGCTTGGGCATGTACATTCCATGGGACCGACGTCTTTTGACGGTAGAGGACACCGCTGAATTGCAAGTTTATCACGACCACTGGCTGCGCATGGAAACACGAAGAGAACGCCCCGATGGAACATCCGAGATTGACATGAACGACTGTTTGAAATCAAGCTTGCGTATGCGTCCAGATCGTATCATTGTTGGAGAAGTACGTGGACCAGAAGCAGCAACATTGCTCACAGCAATGAACACCGGCCACGACGGTTCATTTGGCTCTCTGCACGCAAACACGGCACAAGAAACGGTAACCCGTATGATTAACCCTCCAATGAGCGTACCTCCAATCATGCTCAGTGGGCTCGACCTCATCATCATTCAAGCTCGGTTGCACGTCAATGGGAAAACCGCACGTAAGATCACCGAAGTCGCTGAGGTCGCAGGCATGGAAGGCGACAAACCTCGCTTGAACATTATTTGGAAGTACAACGCTGCCACCGATCAAATTGAAGAAACTGGAATTCCATCGAAACTTCGTGAAACAATCTGCAAAGCAGCAGGCATATCTCCTGATGTTTTTGAGAAGCACGTTTCTCAGCGAGAAGCAATTCTTCGCGACATGATTTCCCGTGAGATAAGCGATATTCAAACGGTTACAAAACTCATTCAGAGTTTTTACGCAAGCCGTTGATTACCCTCGCAGCCTTGCGAGGAGGTCATCGATGTGGTCGATTTTACTCCGTGCTGATTTCAACCGGTCTGAGGCGTCTGCTACTGATGCTGCAACGACCATTTCCGGTTCTTCCACAGTTGCTTCATCAACCGGCTTGAACGCTGCAGCAAGCGCTTTGAGTTCGGATACAATGGCATCGACTTGTGTGTCTGAAATCATGATCCCTGGTGCGATTCGAGGTATCTCCGATGGTGAGATGAAGCCGAGTTCAGCCCCGATGATTCCTGCACATGCTAGCACCCTTGGGCGCAGGTCCACGGTATTGACTTCGTAACCACGAGATTCGAGGAAGCGGATGACAAGCACTTGTTGCGGTTCTGTAAAGGTGCCCTCACTGCTTTCGAGGATGGTTTCTACGAGCTCTTCAAAGGCTGAAATATTCCGTTCAAGCCGGTCGATGGTGCTGCGCTCAGTTTGGCTGAGATGAACAGCACCATGCTGGAGTATGCGTAAGATTCGGTTGCGTCGTGCGATTGCCGGATCTTGTAGGGCTTGAGCTTGGTTGATGTCCACATGCAAGTCAAACAAAGCATGCAACCGACCAGAGACGCTTGGGATACTCAAGTCTAAGTTCATGGATTGCCCGACTTCTTCAAACGCCATTCTTGCCTTCACCAAATCCCCTTGGTGTGCTGCGAGCGTATCATCAAGTTGGCCTCTCAATCCCTCACGGGTGTTTTCAAACAGGCGCAAGGCTTCTCGCTCCCTCCACGAATTTGGCATGGTGTGCATGGCATTTTTCTCCGCTTGAGAGCGGAACTCCAGATCCATCAATGTGGTCCGGATTGAATCTTGTACTGCTTTGATTTCAGTTGCGAAGCCGTGCCCTTCCAAACTGGCAATGAACGCATCCATGTCGGCGCTCTCACTGGTGGTGCTCACGGCAAGGAAATCTCGCCCGGCGGCTTCAACTTCAGCAAGCCTTGCCTTCACTTCCAACAAAGCAGCCTCAACTTCGAGGGAATGCTCTCCCGGTTCCTCAATGACAGCGACTTGAATCATCGAAGGTGTTTCTTCCTTCGACCTCTGTTCGGCACCGCCATTGCGCAGTGCTTCGTCCAACGCCGAAGCGATCGGGGCTTTGGAGACTGGAATCCCTTCTTGGGCAAGTTCGGTTCGTAGTTCAGTTTCTTCCTCAAACGTCCATCCTTCGGGGTGCTCAGAAACAAAGGATTCGACGGCTTCGATCACTGCCTCATGCTCAAGTGGAGCAGGTAACACGCTCTCAACCGATGGTGTAGGTACTGAGCGAACAGGACTCGGGAGTGTCGTTGATTTGGCCCGTGGTCTTCGCAGGCTCTTCTTGACCTTGCCCCATCCCCCATCTTGTGAGGCAAGCACTCCAGCCACTCGGACCAGGAGCGCCTGTTTTGCTCCCGAGAGAGGCAATTCTAGAATTTTACACAGAGCGTGGAGTTCGTCTCTGGTCATTGCGTCAAGCGATTCAGGGAGCAGACGCTTCGCATCATGGTTGAGGTGGAGGTAGAGCCTCTGCCTGCGAGCACGAAGGGAACCGGACTTTTTGATTCCAAAAACACCCAGCAGTTCTCCTAATTCATTGTTCATCAAGTTCCGAATGCCATCGGGAGAAAGGTCCCATTCCTCTAAAATGAGGTGTTGGATGAGCCTTGCTCTCAACGTTTCTACCGACCCTGATTTTGGGAGGTTGTATGCGATTGCAATCTCCTTCAAACCGTCAAAGCGAGCTTGATAGAGTTCGGATAAAAGTTCCCCCTTGTCCACCATCACAGCACCTTCCTTTGCGTTTCGACTCAAACGAGTATATGTGCCTTCGCCGTGATGTTGAGTTCAAACGAGCGTTTCGAAGCCTGATGAATGCTGTTCAAACCCCAAAGAACCTGTTATGGTGCATGAATGGGAATGGCTTCAAGACCTGTCGGCAATTCTGGTAATTCATGGGCAAGACCGTCAAGGCCACTAAGATGGGTCTGAAGGACGCACACGACATGGTTGATTCCCTAAAAGAAATGATTCAATCCGATCTGCGAAAGCAGAAATCCGGGTTTGAAGACGCCCTCTCTTCACGCTTGCGTGAGGCTGAAGTGGTCATTCTTGAATCGGCCAAGGCCAAACTAGCCATCGTCGCAGGTGTTGGCCTGATGCGAAAGGACCTCGATCGGGCCCAGCGGAAATTTTCGAAAACGAACGATGTGGAGGAATTGAAAAACACACTCATCGACCTCTCGATGAACTTAAAGAAACTGAGAGAGACAAACAAGGAAGTTGTTGCTTCCTTGAGTTCTGTCCTCAATCCAACGCTGTCTGCTGTTGAGGTTGTCGAACGCTTTGCTTCGGATCTGCAGCGGTCTGCAGGAACTTGGGAACGTCATGGCAGAGAGATTGACGATTCAATCATGGAACTGTGCCAGGACAATCAACCAGCGGAAATGGTCGAGTTGGAGAAGTACATCGAGCGTCAAGGCTACAGCGTTTTGCTGGGCGATGCTCACTCTTCTTCGGAAGAATCAGAGTGATCCTCGGCCAAATCGAGCAATGGTGGGCGGGCCATACTGAACTCATCGGGCAGACCGATGTGTTGACGTGGGATTTCATCATGTTCTGACAGCATCATGTCGAGTAAGTTTTGAAATTCTCGAAGGACATTTACCATGCCCATGTGGCTTTCTTCAACAGGGCATACACGCTCTGCACCTGCGGTGACTGTGCCGTGATGATTCAACGTCTCCATCCGCATCTCAAGGCGTGGACCAGGCGTTCGAATTCGCTTGTCGATATCGAGAACTCCTTCCAATGTTTGCTCATCGTTCGATCGATTTGCTTCCCTCAAAATTGCGGCAATCTTCCGCTGTTCCACAAAAATACCCGTAATGGGATGCAAAGCCTCGGGAATAGATGCCAAAAAGGCAACTTCCATTCGATGAGCAATGTACGCTCCGTTGTCGCACATCACCTGAACGCTCGCACTCGGAAATCCATTTCTGGCGACGAGCAAGGTGAATCCGTGCAAGGGTGGAGGGATGAAGTGAGTGCGCTCTGGGTTTTCACGTTGCAATCCAAGCGTATGGCGTCTAGCCTTGAACTTCAGTTCTGCATGCACGCCTCGAGCAACGATATACCCGTCCAAAACTTCGTCTTGGCGCAACTCTTCGAGCCAGTGAGATCGATCTTCAGGGGCTAGCGCAGCGTAGGCTTCACCCTTGGCGATGGATTCGGCAAACGCGTGGCTGTCCATGAGGGTAAGGTCCGCTCGCAAACGCCGCATTTGTCGGCGAAGGAGTACGCTATCGCACACCACGATGGCTTTCGACCTGAGGTATTCTGGCTTGTCTTCGGAAACCAACACCCATGTTGGTTCTCTGCGGGGCAGAACTCCGACAACGCTCAATCCCTCATGCGACAAATCCTTCCATTGATGAGCGCTCATTGCCAACAAGTCGCCATGGCCACCTTGGAGGTTTTGAATTGCGCCTTCCATGTGAGGAACTTGCTTCATGATGAAGTCAAAGTGGGTGCGATTGGTTTCAATCGTTTTTTCGATTTGACGGCGCACTCCGTCCCCGTTTGAGGGGGTGGTGAGGACCTCAAGGCGTACCTTTTCTGTCATCATCTCACCTCGGCGAGGATTGCTCCTCACATTACAAGGGCGTAGACATCCGGTTAAGAAGGGCACCGTTGTAGGCAGAACCGTGGCGAGTGTTGAATTGGAAGCAAGCGACCAACTCGAGGTCATGCGTCTTCACGTAGACGCAGCACTCGAGGCCCTTGTGGAGGAAGAACTCGCCAACGGTGCAGGTCAGGTCGCCCACCTCTGTGCCTCAATGCTGCTCGCAGGCGGCAAACGGCTGCGACCCTTGCTCATTCTTTTGGCTCATGAAATTGCAGGAGGTGAAGATGCAGAGGAAGTTATGCCTCTTGCGCTTGCCTTTGAACTGATTCACACAGCCACGCTTGTCCACGATGACATCAACGATGAAGCCGCATTGCGCCGGGGTGTCCAAACGATCCACACACAAGCAGGCCTCGCCAAAGCCGTCATTGCGGGGGATTGGTTGTTCGTTCAAGGGTTCGGACTTGGTGGTCGGTACGAGGAAAACATCGTCCGGTTGATGGCGAAGTGCTGTGCCGATATCGCAGTTGCAGAATTCCATCAACTCGATCATGTTCTGAATCTTGCAACTTCACCAGAAGACTACCTGGCCATTGTTCGGGGTAAAACCGCAGGACCATTTGCATCGGGTTGCCAAGCTGCAGGGCTTGTGGCTGGACTTACAGAAGCACAGGCATCAGGACTTGGTCGGTTTGGTATGGAACTTGGTGTTGCGTTCCAACTTGTTGACGATCTGCTTGATTTGCGAGGTGATGAACGCATGGGTAAACCTCGCGGTGCCGATGTTCTTGAAGGGAAAATGACCTTGCCCTTGATTCACGCTCTCACCCTTTCGCATGGCAAGGAACGAGCAAGACTTGCAGACATCATCGAACACTTTGATGACGGCGATTTTGACGAACTGATGTCTCTACTGAACCGGTCAGAAAGCCTCACATACGCAGAATTACTTGTACGCACCCACCTCGAACGAGCGGTGCTTGAACTCAATGCCTTTCCGGACAGCCACGCCAAGAGATTGATGCTTCACGTGACCACCTACGTCATGGATCGCCACCTATGAGGGAACACAAATGGCGCGTAAAGAAGTAAAACACCGACAAGTCATTGTCATCGGAGCGGGTCCTGCGGGTGCTGCTTGCGCTCAACGCCTGGCCGAAGAGGGCGTGGATGTGTTGATGATCGAGCGACGTTCCATCATCGGGAATCCGGCTCAATGCGGTGAATGCATTCCAAATTGGGGCGAAGTTGTAGGCACTTTTTCCAATCTTGATTCACACGACTGGCTTTATGATTACTTCCAGTTTCCCGATCGTGTAAAGTTGCACAACCTCGACAACATGCGAGTGTTCCTACCGTCTGGAAAAGCATTCCATTTCGAACTTGACGCATTTGCGGGGCATCGTTTGCACTTTGATGGATACCTGTGTGACAAAGCACTGCATGCTGGGGCAGAGGTGCAAATGGATGAGGCATTGACTCGCATTCAACACCAATCAAAACTCAAGCGTGATGTTTTGGTCACCACCAAAGGCCGTTACACATTCGATTACCTAATCGATGCAAGCGGTTCCCTCGCCCATGTTGGTCGTTTGCGACATGGCGAAGATGAGGACTATAGACCAAAGGACCAAGTTCCGACAATGTACGCGCAAGTGCAAGGTAATGTACCTGAGACCTTCGATGTGTTTCTCGGTTCAGTCGCTCCGTCTGGCTATGCATGGATCATCCCCAAAGGCCCAGATACCGCTAACGTAGGATTGGGCGTGCGTGCTGGGTACCTCAAAGGCAATCTCAAGGAACACCTTCAGGCGTTTTGCGATGAACTCGGCTTTGAGGTTCTTTCGTGGGGCGGCGGCTGGATTCCAATGGGTGGGCCAGTCAAAACAATGGTCGATGGCACAACACTGGCCATAGGTGATGCGGCTGGTTTGGTCATGCCAAGCAATGGGGGCGGTATTTCACAAGCCATCATTTCTGGTTGCTTTGCAGCCGAAGCAATCCTCGATAACTTAAGCAAAGGCACCCCTTTAACGGCCTATGAAGATCGATTGCGAGCCTCAATGGGTAGGGCGTTGAAGAATTCACTTCGGACCAAAAACTTCGGCTACGCCTTCTTCAAAGGCGATTTGATCACGGAAGGAATCCTCAGGGTGTTAGGTCCGATTGGCGGCATCAAAAGAGCGATGGAATGCGATAAACCCGTCTGGCTGTTCTAAGGCGAAATCAAAAGCCATTCACTCGGCCGGTTTTGAGCGGTTGGTTCAAGTCCCATCGTTACCACACACAGTTCATGCGAAGCATGCGGCGGGCGAAAAATGACGAGGCAGTTAGCCCCGTTATTGCAACCGTTTTGTTGCTGGCCATCACCGTGATGCTCTCAAGCATGGTCTTTGTCTTGATGCAAGGGGCCCTCTCAACAACCGAAAAAAGTGCACCTCAAGCCACCGTCAGCGTGCGTGGTCTTTCCAACGGCTTCCATGTGGTCCGATTGACCAGCCTTGACCAAACCATCGATCCTGCTAAACTCCAGTGGAACTTAGCACCCGATTCCTTCGACGATGGCAATCCATTAGGTGGGAAAGTCGCCGATGCTGATGTCTATGGATTGATTGGGGCGAATGTTTCCTTCCACGACCGAGACGCAGGGTATTCGGTGAGTCAAGGTGATTACTTCGTCATTGATTCCACAACGATTGGCTCTGATTCGGGGACCTGGCGCTTCAAACTCATCGACACCAACTCGCAGAGTGTACTCGTCGACGTGATGTTGCCTCCATTGGAAGCGTAACTAACCACCGATGAATGACATTTCGACCTTCGATTTTGGTTGACTCAGTTCGGTCCGAGTTTCAGAATAACGATCTTTTCGAGAGGTCCAAATGGATCGAATGGCTTGATCCAAATCCTGTTTTCCTGCCCCAAACCTCAACAAAGAACGGAGGTCTTGGCCCTCTGTTGCGAATAGGCAGGTGTAGATTGAGCCGTTCGCAGAAATTCTTGCCCGTGAACAATCGCCACAAAACGGTGAAGTCACCGATTGAATCAGACCAATTTCTTCTCCATGCTCCGTCTCCCAAAGTTTGGCAACATCAGAAGGGTGGCCCGTTGAAACTGAATGCAGGGGGCCCAAAGTGTTGGATAGAATCTCTCGAATCTCAGCACCCGATACCACTGAATCATAATTCCATTGATTCGTGCTACCAACATCCATGAATTCGATGAACCGAGGTGTGATTTTCCGCTCGAAGCAGGCTTGAGCAATGGGTGTAATTTGGCTCTCGTTCAAATTGCGCTGAACCACCGTGTTGACCTTGACCTTCAGGCCAACCTTGAGCGCTTCATCAATGCCTGCAAGAACGTCATCAGCTGTGTGTTCGGTATCACCCATTGTCTGGAACAAAGCAGCGTCAAGTGCATCCAAACTTACTGTGACCCGATTCAGACCCGCATGCTTCAAGGTCTTAGCATGCCGCTTGAGCAACACTCCATTCGTTGTGAGCGCCAAATCCATTCCAGCATCGAGGGCTCGTAGCATCTCGATGAGGCGTGCGATATCCTTACGAATCAAGGGTTCTCCTCCAGTGATTCTAATCTTCGAAAGGCCGAGAGGAATCATGGCAGCGGTAATGGTTGTGATTTCTTCGTAACTCAAAATGTCTTCTCGGGCTAGAAATTCATGATCGGTACCAAAGTGTTCCCTTGGCATGCAATACCTGCAGCGGAAATTGCAACGGTCTGTCACGGAGATGCGCAGGTCCCTCAAGGGGCGACCGAGCGAATCTGCAATGGACATGTACTGGGCTGAGCGCTCTCGGTCTTTATGCTGTCTTGCAAGGGTTGATGGCTAAAGCATGGCTGGAAGCAGCATGGGCAAGCGTTGGGCAAAGCGCTGGTCTGCAAGTGGAAAGGGGCACAGGAGGAATAATCTTCATGCCTTGCGCATCATTCCAAGCACCTCTAACAAAGCCATTCAGTGGGCATTGCCACCCTCGAAGAGTCACCTGATTCGGGCGCTTCTTTTAGCTGCTCAGGCGAATGAGCCTGTGCAACTGTGCAACGTTCAACACGCAGGCGAGGACGCTCGTTCGATGCGGCGTTGCCTTCAACAATTGGGCGTTACAATCGAAGACATTTCGGCTGGTGGAGAGGTTTTACATCAAGTGAACCCCGTCAACTTTGAACACCATCCTGATGCTGTTGTGTGGCGCGTTCATGGCGTGGGTGTGGCAGGGTTTAACCGTCCAGCCAGCGTTTTAAACGCTAACAATTCAGGTACCACCTTGAGGCTTCTAGCCCCTCATGCTGGAATGATTGGAGGCCCAGTTATGTTGGATGGCGATGGGTCACTCCGGCGGCGATCTTCCAAGGCATTGTGGTCGTCGCTTGAACAGGCGGGAGTCACAATCTCCATCGGTATGGGTGAAGAGCGACTTCCAGCTCTTCTTGAAGGTCCAATGTCAAAAGCCAACTTGGAGCAAGGTATCGTTTTAGATGTCAGCCGGTCAAGCCAACCAGTATCTGCATGGATCCTCGCATCACCAAGCCTTCCTTGTGCGACAACGCTGACGCTGGAAGGTGACGCTGTGTCTTCAAGGCATTCCGCACTCAGCATGTCCATGCTGGAGGCCTTTGGAGGCGAAGTGCATCACGTGGATGATGAAATGATTCTCACACCTTCTTCTCTTACGTTTGCTGGTTCATACCAAGTGCCAGGTGACGCCTCAATGGCGGCTTTCGCCTTGCTCGCATGCACCGTTTCAGCGCGAAGCGTGAGGGTTGAGGGATGGCCAGAGCACAGCGAGGCAATTGGGCATGAACTGTTGGAAACCTCTTCAGTTGAGTTTGGAGTTCAATGGCATGACTCAGTGCTAAACACCATCGACGCCACCGAATCCGTCGACATCGACTTACGAAATGCGAATGATTTGCTTCCTCCACTTGCCGCAGTTCTTGCACTCAATGCTGGTGGCCGTCTGTCTGGTGCGGCCCATGCAGCTTACAAAGAAAGCAACAGGTTGACTCGTACGGTTGACCTGTTGAAGCAATTTGGACTGAACGCCACTGTTGCCACCGACGGGCTTTCTGTCGAAGGAAACCAAGTCCCTACAACCCCGTTGCTTCCCGTAGACACCTTTGGGGATCATCGCCTGTTCATGACAGCGGTTTTGCTTGCAACAAAGTGTGGAGGGGAAATCATCGGGCAGGACCTTCATACCGTTGCGGACGAGGCGTTTCTTGACAGATTGAGGCAAGCAGGTTTCGGCATTGAGGCCGTTACCTTGCCCCCTCTAGGCGATTAACCATGACGACCGAAGTGGTGGTCCAATGCATCAAGAGGCAGGCGAAGAGCCGTTGGTCGACCGTGAACGCAAGCCCATGGATTAGGAATGCGACGCATATCATCGAGGAGCCTTCGCATTTCAGGGAGCGTTAATTTCTCATTCGCCTTAACAGCCCCTCTGCAGGCATTGAGGAACGCAAGGTGATCCTTGCGTTGATCAACGGTGGTCAATGGTGCTCCATCCTCTGATGTGTCTTGGAGCAAATCGAGCATGAATGGAACCACCTCGTCGCCATCAAGCAATTGAGGTGCTGCGGTCACGGACCAACCGTTTTCATTCTCAAACAACTCAAAGCCCACTGTTCTGAAGGTGTCTTGAGCGGCTTTAAGACGAACGGTTTGGCGAGCATCAAAGTCCAGTTGAAGTGGCTCCAGCCTCGTTTGGCTCGACCAAATCGATTCATCGTTGCGCAATCGCTCATACCGAACGCGTTCGTGAAGTGCGTGTTGATCGATTAACAGCAATTCATCTTCGGCTTGGACCAAGATGTATGAGTCCGCAAATTGAGCCAAAGGTTCCATCTTGGGTAAATCGTTGATCACTTCACCCAGAGGGGATTCGTCACTCGGTGAACTTCGTAGGCCTTGTCCGGCGTGCCTGTGAAGGCTTCGTTCAGCAGGTGAGAGGGCCGGTGCCGTTGGGTTTTCATCAAGACCAGGGAGTGTGTTTTGCGCTGCGGGTGCGCTTGATTGTGGCCGCATTTTGGTTGGTTTGGGCGCTTCTTCAGCCTCACCGCCATGAAGGTTCAATTGCGCTCCAGCTGCAACAGCCCATGCAGGAGGGCTGGCCACGGGCTTCTGGTCCCGTGGTAGGACAATCGGAGTTGTGCCAGCCGCAGCAGCAATTGGATCAATTGGTTCAGCCGGTGTGAGTGTGGCTGTTTTGGGTTTGAAATGCTCTTGAATGCTGGGTACTTGTTGTTGGCTCAACCCTTGAAGGCCGGGAATTCCACCTGCTGCATCTGGTTCGGTTGGTACCGATTCAAGTGTGTGGGCTATCGCACGCTCAAGCCGCTCTAACACGCGCCATGAATGCCGCAAACGCACTTCCCTTTTCGTTGGATGGACGTTCACATCCACTTCGCTTGCGGGCAGCGTCAAAGAAAGCACTGCAAGCGGATGGCGGCCCTGCATGAGTCGCGTTTTGTACCCTCTTCGAATCGCCTGCAAGAACGGTCCGGAAGCAACGGGGCGGTCGTTGATGAGGATGTGGATGTCATCGCCTTTGCCGCGAGTGATGTCAGGGGTGCTGATCCATCCTTGCCATGCCTCCTCACCAGGTGCTTGGGCGTCGGCAGGAGGGGCTTCGATTGAGAGCATTGATTGCGCTTGCCCTCCGAGCAGATCGTACAAGCGGTCGGCCATTTGTTCTGAGGCCGGCACATCCAACACGGCTCGCTCGTCGATGAGAAGTCGGAATCCAACATCCATGTGGGCCATTGCGTGAGCGACGACCACGTCGACAATCCTTGCGTTCTCAGTTGCAGGGCGTCGTTGGAACGCGAGCCTTGCCGGGGTGTTTTCAAACAGATGTTCCACATCAATGCGTGTACCATTTGGCATGCCAAAGGGTTCAGCACCCTCTTTGGTACCGTCAATCATGCGTATTTGTTTTCCTTCTTCACCGGTCGGCCGACTTGCGATGCTTAGGCCAGAAACCATGCCTATGCTTGCAAGGGCTTCCCCTCTGAACCCTAAGGTGTGAATCGAATTGAGGTCCTCTTTGGTTTTCAATTTGGAGGTGGCGTGGCGGTCCAGGGCCAAGGGTAAATCCTTCGCCGCGATACCGCTGCCATCGTCTTCAACTCGAATCAAATCAAAACCGCCGCTTTCAACGGTAATGACGATTCGCTTTGCACCAGCATCAAGGCTGTTTTCAAGCAGTTCTTTTACCACCTGTGCAGGACGTTCGACGACTTCACCTGCAGCGATGTGGCCAATGGTTGCATCGTCAAGTTGGATGATTCTGTTCGGTTCACTCATCAGCACCATCTCCAAGGAATTGTTTGAGTTGATACAGTTCATCGTGCGCTTGGCGGGGACTTAACTCATCAACATCAAGCGTTTCTAATTTGGCGATTAAGTCCAAATGCGCTTGAGGTGGTTGGGCGATGGCAGGCTCCACGGCCTGCTGGCCCATTGCGGCTGCTGCAAAGTAGCCCATGAGGCTGGATTGGCCTTGATCTCGAGCCGTAGGCGTGCCAGATTCACCGGCTTTTGCTCCTTGGGCCTGGCGTTCCAAGAACGCAAGCAGGTCAGTCGCACGCTCGACAACAGGACGTGGCAACCCCGCAAGAGCAGCCACCTGCACCCCGTATGAGTCATCGCAAGGCCCGTCTGCAACAGTGTGCATGAACCTTAATTCTCCGTTTGCCTGAGCGACTTGAACATGGACATTCACCAAACCTTCGACTTCGCCTTCAAGTCCTATCAATTGATGATAGTGCGTGGCAAAGAGGGTTCTTGCCTTGATTCGCTTGCAGATGTCTTCTGTCACTGACCAAGCAATAGACAAGCCATCGAAGGTGGATGTCCCACGCCCAATTTCATCGAGGAGAACAAGCGAGGAAGAGGTAGCACGACGGAGAATATGAGCAACTTCAATCATTTCCATCATGAATGTCGAGCGGCCTCGGCGCAAATCATCGCTCGCTCCTACGCGTGTGAAAATACGGTCGACGAGACCGATTCTGGCCTTTGTCGCTGGGACAAAAGAACCGCTCTGAGCTAGAATTGTCATCAAAGCAGTCGTTCGCAAGTATGTTGATTTCCCGCCCATGTTTGGTCCTGTAATCAACAAAAAGTTACGGTTTTTGCTCAGATCCAAATCATTCGGAACAAATCCGGATTGTTGTTCCAGCACTGGGTGACGTGCGCCTTCAGCCCGCATAGCGTCGTTTTCGGCCATTTCTGGCCTTGTCCAAGACCTGCTTCGGGCGATGGTGCCAAAGCATTGCAGGACGTCGATGGCTGCCACCTTACCGGCAATTTGGGCCAAGGTTTGAGCGTGATTTTTGCAGTCCTCACGAAGGCTGATGAACGCTCGATATTCAAGTTCCTTGACCTTGGTGTTAGCGCTCAACAGTGCATCGTCCCGTTCGAGCAGTTCATCGGTCACGTATCGGGAACCATTTGTCATCTGTTGCTTGCGCTTCCAAGACTCTGGCGTTTTTGATTCGTTAATTTTTGTCACTTCGATGAACCACCCGATTTGACGGTTCATCCGGACCTTTAGGGATGGAATTTGCAATTCCGCCTTTAACCTCGCTTCGAGATCAGTGAACCACGTGGTTCCAGTTGCTGCAGTTTCTCGCAGCTCATCCACCTTTGTATCAAAGCCCGTGCGGAGTAAACCACCATCTCGAACGCTGAGCGGCGGCTCATCCACAAGCGTTCTGCGAATGGTTTCGGCCGTGCTTTGCAAATCATCAAGGCCGGTGACAAGGTGGACAAGAAGGGGATTGTTGGTTTCCTCGCAGAGGTTGATGATGGCAGGCATCCGCTCAAGAGCATCAGCAACCGCCAGTAAATCTCGTCCATTTGATCGGTTGTAAGCCAATTGAGTTGCCAGGCGTTCCATGTCCCTTAGGCCTTTCAGTGCCTCTCTAAGCCCGTCAAGCCGACGTGCTGAACGGGACAGTGATCCGACTGCGTCATGGCGTGCTGCAATCGCCTCTAAGTCTGCCAAAGGTCTCAAAATCCAGGTTTTAAGCAACCTCCGACCCATTGCACTTCTGCAGGCATTCAGCGTCGAAAGGAGACTGCCTTCGTATTCTCCAGCAAGCGTCGAAGTTAATTCGAGGTTTCTCAGTGTTGTTTGGTCAAGAACCAAATGGGCATGTTCTTCCATCACTTCCAAATCCCTCAACGGGACTTCATCGGTGAGGTGGACGGATGCGAGGTAATCAGCGGCGAGGCCCGCAGCGGCAAGCGCTAGCGGGGAGTCGTCAAGGTCGAGATGCCCCAAATCTGCGACGTTCAAAACCTTCGTTAACCGCTGCCTTCGTTTTGATTCACTGGCTTTGTGTTGGCTTATTGTCACACCATCCAAATGGGTGAACAACGCCCTGAGGGTCGCGTCTTCGGCGTCTTTGGGGGCCACTACGATTTCTGTCGGTCGCCAACGCAGCACTTCATCGAGTGCACGGGAGAACCGATCCTCGCCCTGCAGGCTCGAAGCCCAAGCCTGCCCTGTTGAAGCGTCGATGATTCCGATGCCGATTGACTCTTTTGCTAAGCAGATGCTGGCCAGAAGGGAGCGATCCTCTTGACCCAAGAGCGATTCTTCATACAAACTTCCAGGGGTGTAGACTCGGGTCACCACTCGCTCGAGCAATTTTGCCCCCTCGCGCAGTTCCTGTTCCTGCTCGGCTACAGTGACCTTGTGACCTGCCTTCAGCATGCCTCGAATGTTGTCTTCAAGGGCATGCCAAGGAAAGCCTGCCATCTGAATCGGCTTGTCTGCTTTTTTATCACGGGAGGTCAGTGCAAGTCCAAGCACTTCTGAGCCGATCACAGCATCATCATGAAACAGTTCGTAGAAATCACCCATTCGGAAAAACAAAACAGAGTCTGGATGCTCAGATTTAATGTCCATAAACTGGTCCATCATGCCACGCTTTGTCATATCTGCTCACCTCCTTCCTACCGCTGGAGTTTCTTGTCGTTGCCGAGAGCAAATGAAGGTTCTCGACCTTACCTTTGCAAAACGCCCAAAAATATGGGTGCGAGGCTAACTATTCAAGAGCGCCGAGCGTTCAGAAAACGTTCGCTTGTGGACCATGCCATCACGAGCATCACAATCGTGAACACACTGAGGAACATGAAGTTGAGGAACCCCCGGCCGCTCTCTATAGAGCCGGCCGCAGAAGTATCCACGGTCAGTGTTTTTACCAGCCCCAACTCATCGACCCCATGGAGGAATATTTGTTTCGTTCCAAAGCCGCTCGCTTCGACGGCGAAGGCGAGGGGGCGCCCGAGCGGAAGCAATTCCATAGCCCCTTGGTCATAACGAACAATCGTCTTGCTGCCCACATCGCCAAAGAGCCAAACGCGGTCTGAATCGTCCACGACTGCAGCAACGCTGCCTTGATCGATGTGAATCATTTCACCGCTCGAGTCGATGATGGTGCTTTCTTGCGTTCCCGCTGCAAACACTGTGGAATCACCGAGTTCAAGCAGGGTGTGAATGGTGCCTTCGTCACCTGTGCGTATGGCTTTGATTGTCGGTGCGGCGAGGGAATTGTCCCATTCGACGACCGCAACTACGGGGACTATGGCCGGGGATGCTGCGCTAGCGCCTGACACATTTGAGGCGAAGGCGATGTAGCCGCTTGCACCCCAGAGGTTTCCAGAAACCGAAGCAACGTGTTGCCAAACCACGTCAGCTGTGTCTGCAGTTGGCATCGAGAGAACGCTTGATGCCATCGATGAACTGATTGTATCGGCTGTCACAGAGCCCTGGCCAATGCTGCCAAACCCTCGCAACCCCGTGCTTGAGCCTTCATTGGTTACCATTAGCCATGAGGTCTCAGAATCCAAGGCTTTTTCTGCCAAATCTAGAACCTCAAAATCGCCGGTGCTGTTGTCCATTTCAAGGGTTGAAATCAGTGCCTCTCCTGTCGGAACATTCGCTGGCGAGTGGATCACCATCAGCGTGTTGGCTGAGGGTGAAATCACCATGTTGCCGTTGGCCAACGGCGTAAAAAATTCAATTTCGCCAGCATCAACGCCCTGCGAAGAGTCCATGATTTTGGTCACAGAGGCATCGCTGTGGTGCATGTAAAGATCGATGCCTGTATCGGTGACAACTTTAGCGATGAAAGCCTCGTCTGAACTGTAATCGATGTCCAGCACTCGAACATCCGCATGGGATGCATCGCTTGCTCCGACCGAGACGCCAGGTAGATTGCTGGTGCCTTGAATTGCAGCCGCTCCAAGGAGGATGAAGACCAAAAATCCAGCCATGGCTATCCACTGGTATTCGGATTCCTCCTCTAGGTACCCACGCCAGCCCGTCGCCATGAATTGAAACAAACGAATGGAGCACATGAATGCTTTTGTTGCTGCGAATCAACGCCCACCAATTGCATCATTGGGGCTTATCGTCCGCACGAGCCGAGGCGGAGAGATGATAAAGGAACCATCGTTCGCAGGGTTGCTTGGAGAGTTCATTATGGCACGCAAACCAGCATCTATGTATCGCCGATTGAAGGGACCTGCATATACGCGCCGTAAGTTCATCGGCGGTGTCCCGAACAACAGAATCCACCAGTACCACGTCGGAAACCGTGTTGCTGCGGAGACAGGGAAGTTCCCAGTCATCCTTGAACTGCGCTCTGATAACAACGTCCAAATCCGTCACACAGCGCTTGAAGCGGCCCGTGTTATTTCCAATTCCACGATCCGTAAGAAAGCCGGCTCCCAAGGATACGCCCTCCGGGTTCACACTTTCCCACACCATGTGCTTCGTGAAAACAAGCAAGCTACAGGTGCAGGTGCTGACCGTGTTTCGCAAGGAATGCGCTGTGCATTTGGAAAGAACGTCGGAACAGCAGCCCGTGTGAAGCGTGGCCAACGTGTTATCTCGTTGCAAGTTCACCCAGAATTCTACCTCACTGCACGAGATGCATTGCGCAAGGCCAGCATGAAGTTCCCTACGCCATGCACCGTTCGCCTCATCAAAGGTCACGAGCACCTCAAGGGTCTCATTTGAAAACGCATTGGGCCATGCCCGATCTCTACGAGAACTTCTGTTCATCGTGTTGTTTGGGCGCGAGTTCCATAAGTCCAAGCCAATAACAACGAATCAACGGAGAAGGAGGTGAGCCAATGAGAGTAGCCGTTCTAAAGGAAGACAATTGTCAACCAAAGAAGTGCAACGATGAATGCCATGCCTTCTGCCCACCGGTTCGAAACGGACAAGAATGCATCATTCTTGATGACAAAACAGGCAAGCCGCACATCTCTGAGAGTTTGTGCATTGGTTGCGGTATCTGCGTCAACAAATGCCCCCACGATGCATTGATCATCGAACAATTGCCAAGCGAACTCGAAACGGATATGATTCACCGCTATTCGATGAATGGCTTCCGTCTCTTTCGGCTTCCAACCCCTTCGAAAGAGAGTGTTGTGGGTATTCTTGGTCCAAACGGCATGGGTAAGTCGACAGCAATCAACGCCTTATCTGGCAGAATTGTGCCAAACCTTGGTGATTGGATGGACAAAGATGCCGACTGGGACGGTGTGATTGAATCCCTGCCTCGCGGAGAGTTGAGGGATTTCTTTGTTGCCGTTAAAGCTGAAAAAATCCGCGTCGCTCTCAAGCCACAAAACGTCGACCGCCTGCCGAAGCGGGTTCAAGGAACGGTTCGAGATTTGTTGACCAAGGTCGACGAGCGAAACATGTTCCAAGAGATGACTGAGAAACTCGGCATTGATCACCTGCTCGAACGCACGATTCAGCAACTCTCTGGCGGAGAACTTCAGCGCATGGCTATCTGCGCCACCCTTCTCAGGGATGTGGATGTGTACTTCTTCGATGAACCATCTTCTTACTTGGACATTCATGAACGAATGCGCATTGTCGGGATTATCCAGGAATTGTCAGAAACCAAGCGAGTCATCGTCATTGAGCACGACCTTGCTGTCCTCGACGTGTTGTGTGACCTCGTTCACATTGTCTATGGCAAGAAAGGCGCCTTTGGAATCTTTACACCAGCCCGCACGACGCGCCAAGCCATCAACACATACCTCGATGGATTCTTGCCAGAGCAAAACGTCCGAATCCGCGACAAACCAATCAAATTCCTCAACCACAGCGATCGTGTGGCAGAACTTGGATCCAAAGTGGTTTCTTGGGGCGGGCTTGGCAAAAAACTTGGTGATTTCACCCTCAGCACTGGTGAAGGGGCAGTTCACCGTTCAGAAGTTGTCGGGGTTGTAGGACCCAACGGAACTGGAAAATCAACGATGATTAAGGTCCTCGCTGGTGAACACGATTACGATGAAGGTTGGGTCACCTCAAGCGCTTCAATTTCATACAAACCACAGCACGTTGACGTGGACATCGACGGCAGCGTACAACTCTGGCTTGACAGTGAGATCGGACCACGCTGGCGAGCGGGTGAATTCAACGTCAACGTCATCCGAGCTTTAGGGGTCGATGAATTGCTTCCTAAGCGCGTTAAAAAACTCTCAGGTGGAGAACGACAGGCAGTCTCAATCGCTATCTGTTTAGGCCGAGAAGCCGACCTGTACTTGCTTGATGAACCATCTGCACATCTCGACGCCAACGCTCGTATGGAGGCCGCTAAAGCCATTCGAAGAACCATGGAAGCCAATGAGAAATCAGCGTTTGTGATTGATCACGACGTGTACTTTATCGACATTGTCAGTGACTCATTGCTCGTCTTTGAAGGCGAAGGTGGTAGCCATGGGAAAGCAGAAGGTCCTTTCAAACTTCAAGAAGGTATGAACCGCTTCCTCAAAGGGGTCAATGTGACCTTCCGACGGGATCACGATTCAAAGCGACCAAGGATCAATAAAGCCGCCAGCCGGAAGGATCGAGAACAACGCACCTCTGGAGACTTTTACTCCTTCAACCATTGAACTTTGGAGGACATGTCATGCCAGTCGGAATTCCACCACTCGGCGGGCCCTTGGGCCGGTCAAGGTCAAGGATTTCGGCCAGTGGACTCACCACTTACTTGCGATGTCAACGGCAGTGGTTCCTCGGCTCGAAACTCGGTCTTTCGGGGCCAACAACTCCTTCTCAAATTTTAGGGATTGTCATTGAAGATGAATTGTGCGGTTTATTGATGCACAGGCCCGATGCAAGTACAAACTCACTTCTAGACCTTAGCCAATGGATTGTCGAAAAAATACCCGCTGCAGCTCAACGAGCCTACGATGAGGGATTGGAGGCGTGGAACAACTCCCTCTGGCACGCAGAAGGCACAACTTGGGACGATGTTGATGTGGACCGCTTGGGTGAAAAACTTCGTTCTGGGTTGACGCTTTTCATGGAGGAAGTGAACCGATGCCAAAACGAAAATGGGGGGCCCTATCTCGAACGTTACCGAGCAGGCGATTGCCCGTTTGAGATCCCTTCACCTGCTTGGGGCGATGAACCAAGGTTCCCGGTTCCAGAGAAGGTCCGAAGTTTTGGCATGCGCACTTGGGCCATAGATGAACCCATGATTTGGAACGCCCAAGGGGCACCAGTTTCCTGGCATGAAGCGTGGGAAATTGCCCGTCCGTGGGTCAAGGATCCTCGCGTCCATCAACCTCAGCGCCTTTACCACCCCGAAGGGTGGGCGGCAGGAGAATTAGATCTCGTTCTTCGTTGGGATGGCAGCATCCGTCTTATTGACATCAAGTCTGGCGACCCGACCTCTCGGTTTGCCGCATCCCTCCAACACCAGCTGAGGTTCTACGCTTGGTTGTGGCATCAAACACACGATGGTTTGCTTGTGAATGGGTTAGAGGGCTGGTACCTAAGCGGCCCTGACCGGATTGAATTCCCAGCGCCCACCAACGAAGAAATTACAACGATGACCGAGGAATTCTTCGCTGTTAATCGGGCCATGCAAAGCATGGGTTCAGGTCCTGTTGCCCTTCCAGCACGACCAGGCGAAGCTTGCGATGGTGGGGCTGCTGGATGCCACTGGTGCAGCCTTGCCAAGGATGAGGAAGGCGGTTTCATCAACGACGCTCTGCTCGACACGATCACCTCAGTTCGCTCGTTATCGATTGCTTCACCAAACCAAACCCTGGCAAGCATCCCAAACCGAGTCAACGTTCATGGCACCTTCACTGGCGCTTGGGGGCCACTTCCGAACCATTTCGGAGAACCCGTATTGGGCGCAATGCTCGTAGCAGGTGGCGTACAGTTGACGGTTGAAGAGAGCGAACCAGGTTCGTTTGCGCACCTGCATCAAGGGCCCAAGGGCGAACTTGTCATCCTCAACGCCCTTCCCGGTGTATGGCGGGGAAGCCCTCGGCTTTATTTGGATGAAAAAAGTGAAATTTTGTCCCTTTCGGAAGCAGAAAATCGCTTTGAGAAGGAAGAAAACGGCCTAAAACAACAACTCACTCGCCTTGGACTGCTGCGCACCCGTGCAAACGTCGAAGGCATCGTTTTGAGCTTGCGCAAGCGCTCAGGGGTTCGTCTTGATGAGAAACCATGGACCATGTTCGCAATGCACCTTTGGGACGGTGAACATGTCGTTGAAATTGCAGCCTTTGGTTCAAGCATCACCGGACAGTTGGAATCGATTCGCCCCGGCGATCATCTGTCGCTGATGGCTGCAGAACTTGGCTGGCGCGCTGGTTTGCCCCAGTTGCGTATGGACACCAGAAAAACAAGAATCACAGTAAAGAGCGACATCACCTCATCTTAGACTTTAAGAAGCGTCGGTGTAAGACCTTGAGTTATGCCTGTGCGTCTTGCCCTTCCCGAAGTTGATGCCATTGGGCCTTTCAAGCGCTTGAGCGCTAGCCAAGTAAACGCCTACACGACATGCCCGAGGTTGTGGTATTACGAAAAAGTGCGACGGTTCAAGATGCCACAAATCCCGGTCTTGTTCGTCGGCCGTGCTGTTGAAGAAGCGTTCTGCCGCATGTTGCAAGAATCTCCAGCGTTGCTTATGGCAAACGCCTCCCCAGAAACGCTGTCGCATGTCCCCCTCGATCCAAACGGAGTGCCGAGTCGAGACGCTAACGCTGCTTGGCCAGCCGATCGACTTTTGACCCTTCCACACGAGATGTGGCCAACCGAGCTTGAGGGCTTGCGTCAATGGGCACAGGAACGCCTTTCGATTCACCTCCCGGTTGCGCTGGAGGCCATGAAACTCGAGTGGGAAAAAGATGAACGGAGATCTGGACAATGGTCCAGCGTTAACCCACAGCGTTGCTTGGACATGTGCTTGAAAGGCCTTGAGATGCACCTTGCGGAAGTGCAACGATGCTTCGATGCAAACGGAGGTCCAAATCTTGAGGCATGGCGCAAAGGAATACGACCCAAATGGCCGGCTCCCGACGGGCGCAGTTACAACCTGGCTTTGCGCCACCCACTTGCTCAAGACGGCCCGGCTTCATGGATCGAGGCTTGGGAGATATCTCGCCCGTGGTTTGTTGACCCAAATGCAGGGAAGTTCTCAATGAACGCCATTCACCCTGAACATTGGTTCCAAGGGGAATACGACCTCGTCTATAGGTGGGATGACAGCATCAACATCGTGGATTTGAAAGCCAGCGTTGGGGCGGGCGACCGCTCCGGCAATTACGTCGAACAATTGAGGATGTATGCAATGCTCTGGTGGGTCACTCATGACCGTAAAGAGACGGTTGATAAACTCGAAATTTGGTACTTGGGAGCCGATGCAATCAAGCAGATTGATGTCCCAACTCTTGATGAAATGAAGGCTATGGAAGCGGAATTGAATTCGCTTTGGCATCAACTCAAAGGTGAAACGCCAACCATGGAAGATTGTCCACCGAACCCTTCTCCAATGCGTGGTTTTTCTCCAGGTGGCGTGCCCGCCAAAGCCCCAGAAACCCTCCGTTGTACAACCTGCGATTGGAAAGCAGTTTGCCCTGGCGGAGATGGTTTAGACTCACAATTGAAAGGTGGCTCAGTGCGTCTACCCGGTTCCACCGCTTCGTATGACCTAACCGCCATTGAGGAACTCGAACCCCGGATGACACTCATCGCTGAAGTGTTCAGCGTGACCGGTGGCGGCGATGGGCAGCGCCCAAGAATCAAAGTGGTTCAAGACGGCCTTTTTGCACAAGTTCAGCTTCTTGTGGACACCCACCAAGACGGAGAGCCTGCTTGGCCGCAAGGTCTGTTGAAAGGGGACCGTGTAAAGCTTGACGGCGTTGTTCCTTCTGCGAACTACAAGGGTGAATTGCAACTCAAAGTGGACCCACATGCCATTGTCGTTCATGCTGGAAAGGATGAACATGTAGAGGCGACGTTGCTCGATTTCCGAGCTCGTTGGAACGTGACAGGTCAACTTGTCTACCGATTCGAAAAGAAAGGCGTGGGGCGCAACGGCAAGTCTTGGCACCGCAAAGGCATGATGTTGATGGATGCCACCGGTTCAATGAAGGTCGAAGGTTGGGCAGCTGATTGGGGGCCTCAATACGATCTTGCCGAAGTTGGTGACACAATGGTTGCGGCAAACATCAGTCTTGATGCTTGGGCCATTGACGTGAAAGGGCAAATCAACCGAAACTCCAAGATTCAGATTACAGAGCGGGTTGAACGAGTGGATTAACCGCCCGACGAAACCGTTGTTACAAGCAACTCAATGTCCTTATTGAGAACCGTTGCATGAGGCAGAACGACGCCATCATGGCTGACAATCACGGTTGACGCTAAGATGCTGGCCTTGGCCAGAGCGGTGCGAACAGTGGTGCCAGATTCGCATTCAATTGAGAGGTTGTGGTCTCGGCCGTGGAAGCGAACCTGCATGGCTACCGGTCATAGCACCATGCTTATGACGGTGGCGCTGAACCCGAGAATGCGGCCGAGATCGCATAGCCCGGTATTGCGGTGGATTCGAAATCCACTGTCCCTTGGACACGGGAGTTCAAATCTCTCTCTCGGCGCCTTTTTGTTGGCCGAGGGACTTTTTAGAGGAAACTCCTGCGCTCAAGTGAGTGGACCACATGCAACCAGCGGCGGGTACACCTCCAAACATCCAAGACAGCGTTGTTTCTGGTAATATTCACACGGGTTCAGTCGTTCACAACCACTATCATGCAGCACCGCAAGCACAACCACAGCAAGTTATTGTGACGCAACAACCGATGTACCAACCCCAAGTTCAGGTTGTGAACCAACCTCCTTACAGGAACTTTCAACAACTCAAAAGCGGGCGACCGTTGTCACATGGGGGGCCAAAAAATGTCTTCGTAGCGTATATCCTTTGGTTTTTCCTTGGTTTTTTTGGAGCGCATCGCTTTTATCTGAACCAAATAGGGCTCGGAATACTCTACCTTCTCACCTTTGGCTTATTCGGATTAGGTTGGCTTATCGATTTATTTTTGATCCCAGATTTAGTCCGCCAAATGAACCAGAGATGAGGGCATATCCCTCACATGTAGAAGGCGTCAGGTGTTTCGGTTAATTCCGAGACATAATCATCCCTGTTTTCAGGCGCCATCGATGCCAACTTTTCTGCCAGCATCGCTTGAGCGTCTGCGGGAAGAGCGATGCCCAAATCGAACCATCCATCAAGCGCCTCAAGCAGGCGCTGTGAAGCAAAAACATCCCCACTCGAACCAACAGTCGTTGCAATAGCACACGCTGAGTGGATGCCGTGAAGGGGTCCAATTGATGCCATCAATGCAGTGAGACCGATCGCTCCAGAGCGGGGTTCATCTCGGCGTACATCGACGCTTGCTTGCTCGAGGTTCATTCTGTGTTCTGTGCTTGAGGGCACAATGAAGCACTCTTTTCTGGTCGGTTGATCCATTAAACCCGCAAGAACATACAATTCATTGACTCCTTGCTCACTTAACCAAGCCATAAGGGCTTGAGCCAGGCTGCCTTGGTGTTCAGGGTCAAGCGGCTGTGAAGTGCCAGTGAGGGTGAGTATCCTCACTCCAGTAGATGATTCTATAGCGGAAAGAGAGAAGTGGGGTGGGGTTAAGAGTCCATCTTCATCCAACATTGCCAGTGGTGGCAAGGCTGTATGGTGAATGCGGACCAATTCGGTGCATTGATTGACTTGAGTCAATCCCTCCAGTGCCGCCTTCCCCACATTACCAACACCCGGAAGGGCGAACAACATCATTCGGTGATCGCCGAGGATGTTGGGCTGCTTTCTCCATTCAATGTGCAATCCCATAAACCATCAAACGAATCGCGCCGCGCTATAATGTTTGACATTCCCGGAAGCCATTAGAGGCCATTTTAGAGGGTTCGGTGGTGACGCGAAATTACTCTTCTTCTGAGGCCACGTGAGCGTCAGTCATGTCTTGGAGAGAAGGAAGAGTCGGGAGGTTTGCTGCCCATTCTTTGCTTTCCACTGCGTACATTTTCCGGCGAATCGTTGCTCGGTTGTCTTCAGGTGACCATTTCAAAGGCGCTGCAGCTTGGGCGGTTTCACCGCATGAGGTGCAAGTTGTGGACAAACTCCATGCTTTGCAGGTGAGGCATTGTTGCAGAATTTGTCGTGCCATGTCATCGCCTCTTCTATTGTTTGGTGGTCACTCTCGATAGGCTTCTGCTTCGCCACCAGCGGCAACAACATGTTCCAGTGAAGCCGATGTGACTTGTTCCCAAAGGGATTCAGCCGTCTTGAAATCAGGTGCCTTCAATTCAATTCGATATTCAGGGGCCCCATTGTAATGGCAGGTGATCTCGATTTCTTCTTCCGGAGATGAGTAGGATTCAGCCGCAAGCAGGGCGTCTCGGATGACTTGGACGCCGTTGGTTGCGTTGATGCTTAGTGTGAGAGTTCCACGGATCTCCACATAGGGTGGGATGATGTTTTCGACTGCGATTTCGATGAACGGTTGCAACCAGTCGCCTTCGAAACCTGCATCTTGCAAGGAACCTTCACTCATTGCGGCTTCTTCAAAGGCGGTGTACAAGCCTCCAAAGGCATCGCTAAGTTCATCTCCGGACGAAGCGATTTCCTCTGCGTTCCATCCGACCTTCTCACCGAGAACCTTGAGCAGTTGGTGAGCCCTTTGTTCATTCTTCCATTCTTGAAGTCGATCCCTGCGACGTTCCTCGGAAACGGATTTGAGTGAAAGTTCCAGCGATGTTCCATCTTTCCGGGTTCGCATGACCTTGCAGATCAAGCGTTGACCTTCTCGAACAAAGGCTCGGATGTTCTTGACCCAGCCGCTCGCAATTTCACCAATGAAAATGAACCCTTCAACACCTGGAAACTCATCAAGGGAGACATAGGCTCCATTTTGCTTAACGGTTGTCACCGATACGACGACAAGTTCGCCTTCTGAGGGGGTGGTGACTGATTTCTCGGAGGGCATGGAGGCTCAGCCTCCTTCACTCGAGTGCTTCAACAACGGTGCAACCAATGAGGTTTGCTTTTCCGCCAGATGGATTGGTCAGTGTTGCGCCACAAATGCTGCAGGAAACAACGGTGGTAGCACGGGAAAAAATTGTGGTTTCATTGCCGCAATCTCTGCAGGCGACTTTAAGGAAGTTTTTTGCCATATTGTTCATCTCACTTGTCGATCAATTCGAACTTCTTTGCTCGCTGGCATGGCGCATAATGCGCTTTACCGGTTTCGGTGCAGCGGAAAAGGATGTTAACTCGCTTGGTTGGCTTTTCACGGCCGTCAGGCTTTGGACGAGGGAAACCACGGTAACCAGCCATAACCCGGCGGAAACGTCGCTGACCCCAGCGAAGTTCGGAAGCGCGCTTTTTCTTTACGCGCTCTACTGTGTGCATGGTGTGCTTGCCAGCCGACGGGCTGTAACGCTTTACTTGACGAGGCATTTTAACCATAAGAGCACCTTAGCATTCGGCCCACAAGAGTCGGGTATTTAGGAATGCCGCAACACACATTGCCATAGAACCAAGCCACTGCGTGTGAAATTTGGGGTTCCTTTGATAAGAACAATGGGAGAGCCACTCTCATGGATGCGATGGCCCAGGCTGCCCTGTGGTTTTGGCTCCCTGCTGCATTGATTCCGATTGGCATTTGGATTTCCCTCTCAACAAAAGTGCCCTTTCAACGCACATTCGCTCGTTTCCTTGCAATGGCAGGGTTTGCAGCAATTGTAGCCAGTCCGTGGACGGTTCCAACATCGCCATCAAGCGAGGCAGGGCATTTGCTTGGTTTCATCGTCGGCCCTTCCGCTCTGCTTCTTGTTGGGTTGTATCTCGTTTCTTTTTCAGGCAATGTCCCAGTCGGGCGGTTGCCAAAGAGTGACCGACGGTTGGGCGTAATGTCATTCATCATTGGCTTTGTATGGTTCATCGGTATGCATTGGTGGAACCTCACGCCGAGTTTGAACGGCGAAGTAAACCGTTATTGGCTTGTGTTCTGGCCGACCTTTTTGCTTCTCCTGTCGTGCTTGTGTTCGGGAGCTGCTCTGTGCTTGAGGATGATTGGTGATGATCGAACAAAAGAGTCAAACCTCTTGTGGTTTGCAGCTGGGTTCGTCTTTTCCATTATTGTCCTTGGAATGCTTGTCGACGGCCACGCCATTACCGCAACAGAATTCCGATACCACCTTTGGCTTGCCGGTGCTGATTTACTCGGCACCGCTTTTGGGCTGGCCATTGCCATCTTGGTTTTTGGAGTTGTCATCTTCCTTCACGAACGTTCCTTGCCAGAACCTGGGTCGGTCGACCCACCCACGGCAAAGGAAATGAGTCATGTCACCGCCATTGTGGCGGCGAACCTCGGAGGGGACACAGATGAATGAGACTCGGCTTGTCTTTACTTGGCGAGCCATGCTCATCGCCTTCTTGTTACCACTTGTCTCAGTTTGGGCTCTCGACTTTACCCTTGGAGGATCGGTTGGTGCCGGAATCGACAGCCTGCCGCGATTTGCAAATGCACTGCTCACTTCCTACACTTTAGGTTCGCTTCTTCTCCTTGGGAACTTGTTTTTCTACGCAGATTCCCGCAAACGCCCACTGGCCCCCCTCTTTGGCATGCTGGCTGCAGCATCAATCGGTCTGTTCACCACAATCGTCTTGCTCAACCAAGGGGATTTGTTGATGGAGAACAACGGCTCAGTGCAGGCTCAAATCTTCTACAACATTGTTCATCTGCTTGTCTCTACTGGTGCCATTTTGTTGGCCCTCGGGTTGGCGCTTGGCACCACATTCTCCACCATCACTGCTCAGAAAGCACGCAGAACAGTCTTTGAAGAAGAGTAATTCTTGCTCGGCAAAGCGAAAACCACCTCCGTTGATTTCATAAGGAGGAGGTGAGTGGGCGAGTTCAGCAGGTGTTTTTATGTCAAAGGGTACTCCATCCATGGGTAAGCGTCAGAAGACCACCCACATTCGTTGCCGACGCTGCGGACGCAGTGCATACCACAAGCAAAAGTCCGTTTGTGCATCCTGTGGCTACGGTGAAACATCAACAATGCGCAAACACAGCTGGGCCAAGAAGTCCCATCGCCCTAAGGCTTGAGTGATTTTACACTCGTCGAGAAGCGGAATGGCTACAAAGCGCCTTGATTTAGTCGGGTTGAGGCAACAGCATGTGCGGCATCATTGGAATTGTTGGACGGAAAGACGTTCATGTGAACCAGTTGATCTATGACGGCCTTACTGTGCTTCAACATCGAGGCCAAGACGCTGCAGGGATCATGACTGAAGTTGACGGTCAATTCCGCCTTCGGAAATCAAACGGCCTTGTTTCTGACATCTTCTATACACGGCACATGCGCCGGCTGCAAGGCCACATCGGCATCGGCCACGTTCGCTATCCAACGGCAGGTTCCTCTTCTCGCGCAGAGGCACAGCCTTTCTACGTCAATTCGCCCTACGGTTTGAGCCTCGCTCACAACGGCAATCTGACCAATGCAGCGGAACTCAAAACCCTCCTCACCGATCGCCACCACCGGCACATGAACACGAGCAGCGATTCAGAACTTCTGCTCAACATGTTGGCTGTCGAACTTGACCAACGTTCAACAAACATGTCCATCGATGGACAACCCCACCTGGATATTGAAACCGTTTTCGGAGCAGTAAAAGGCGTACATGAAGCCGTCATCGGCTCTTATGCTTGCGTTTCCATGCTCTCTGGGTACGGCTTGTTGGCCTTCAGAGATCCTCATGGCATTCGGCCGATGGTGTTCGGAAAGCGCGAAGTTGGAGATGAAACAGAATGGATGGTCGCAAGTGAGTCGGTCGCTATTACTGCGTTAGGCTTCGACGTGGTTAGAGATGTTGCACCTGGCGAAGCGGTGTTTATTTCAGACTCAGGTCACCTCTTCACTCGACAGTGCGCAGAACCAGTCGAAGCTGCACCGTGTGTCTTTGAGTACGTTTATTTTGCTCGTCCCGACTCTGTAATCGATGGGATTTCGGTCTACAACGCTCGGCTCAGTCAAGGCAAGCGCCTCGCCGAACGGATCTTGGAATTGTGGCCCGATCACGATATCGATGCGGTCATTCCGGTCCCTGATTCTGGCCGGATTGCGGCCCTTCAAATGGCAGAAACGCTGCAAGTCAATTACCGGGAGGGCTTTGTCAAGAACCGCTACGTTGGCCGAACGTTCATCATGCCAGGCCAAGCCCAGAGGGAAAAGTCAGTGCGTCGTAAATTGAATGCGATTGAACACGAGTTCTCTGGAAAAAACATCCTCCTTGTCGACGATTCAATCGTCCGTGGGACCACGAGCGCCCAAATCATCGAAATGGCTCGTGATGTCGGTGCTGCAAAGGTGTATTTCGCATCAGCAGCCCCGCCAGTGCGCCATCCCAACGTCTACGGAATCGATATGCCAGCGGTTACTGAATTCATTGCGAATGGAAAAACAATCGATGAAATCAACGACATCATTGGAAGCGATCGACTGTTCTATCAAACCCTCGACGACCTTGTGGAAGCAACTAAAATTGGAGATGCCCCACCAAAGCGATTTGACACCAGTTGCTTCAGCGGCGAATACGTCACAGGTGACATTGATGACGCCTACCTTGAACGGCTTTTCGCCTCCCGAAATGACGCTGCAAAACACGAATCATCAGAAGACGATGAAGTGATTGACATGCACAACGACGGTTCCTAAGGCCTTGCGTCATCTTAGAACCACTGAATCATCCTGTTCACCAAGGTGTGAATTTTGGAGGAATGGATTCACCGCACAAAAAAGGGATGGGGTTAATTGGCATCAGCCTGTGAACCTACCATGCTCAACACCCGTTTGACGCAAATTGCGTTTCAACCAGAGCGAAAGGTAACGCAGTTGTGCTTATCAGGCGATGGTTCAAGTTTAGCGTGGGCTGAACAAGGGGGTCAGCTTACGCTCGTCAATGTAGAAGGGGCCAAACCGGTTGAACAACAAACTCCTTGGCAAGCCCCAGGCTCAATTGTAGGTCTCTGCAATCGAGGCAAGCGTTTCTTTGCCCTCGATGATGTCGAAGGCCTTTCCTGTTTGGATCTCGACGGCAGTGTCGCATGGCACGCGGAAATTCTTGGTGGTGGCTACTCCCTCCATCAAGGGCCTCACGATATGGCCGTGATCGATGCACTTGGTCGCTTGCAAAGGATTGGCTATGATGGAGGCATCACCAATTTGTCTTCAACGTTTGAACATATTTTGAAGGCTGTATTTGTCGGTGAACATCTTGTTCTTGCGCATGAGGATGGCACCGTTCAAGCCCTCTCAGGCTCCACGGTGGCTTGGACCCGCAAAGCCCGAGGCGATGTCGGGGAAGCCATCACGGCGCTTGGTTTCGATGGCGCAGGTCATTTGGTCCTCGGACGGGAAGGTTATGCCCTCGTTGATGGCGATGAGGAGGCGTTGGAGATGGAAACATGGTGCCTCAAGGGCCAAGGTCTGCTGCACAGAAGCGACTTGAAAACAAGGCTAACGCACATTGCAGCAAGTTCAGACGGCCTCATCTGTGGTTTTGAAGACGGGCTTGTAACCTCTTATTCGGCAGGCGAGCACACCGAAATCTTACGGACAAATTACGCTGTACAATCCATGATGGTGCGAAACGAAGAAGTTGTGATTTCCTCATGGTTCTACCTCTTCGGCTTGACGGCCAGTGGGGCGTCTTGGAAAATGGAACATCAGGGCATGCCGACCTTGCTGGTGTCGTCCACCGATGGCAGCGTTTGTTACTTTGCGGGTGAAGATCAAAACGATTGGACCGACGCAGAACCAATCGGTTCCTTCTCATTGAACGGTTCGCTGATTGAAACTGAAGCTTCGGAACTGAACGCTTGGTTCCAGAAGGGAGCCGACGAGGAGCAACTTACGGCTGAAGAAATCTATAGAGTCGATGATTCGGTTCAAAACCTTCTCACTGAGGAGGAGCGGGACCTGTTGAACAAGCCAGTTGAACACGGGCTGGATTTGCTCCAAGAAGCATTGGATGGAGTTGTTGAAGGTTCAGCCGAAGAGAATTCCACCGTCGGAACGTTGAACATGGATACAGAACTTTTGCTTGAAGCGCTTGACGATGAGATGTCAAACATGGCCATGATGCCTGATGAAGACCTGTTCGATGCGTTGAATGAAGAGGTTTTGGCACCGATTCCTCCTGTTCCTCGAGCGGGTGATGACCGTGAAATCACCTGCGATCAGGACGGCACTGCAGTGGTTGTCCTTGACGGTCTGCATTCAGAAGACACACAGAATCGTATTGTGATGTGGTCTTGGGTTGATTCCACTGGGAAGGAAATAGCCACACAACCACAGGTAAAGGTTCGACTGTCGGCGGGGGTCCATCGGTTTGAACTGAGGATTTGCGACAGCGACGGGCAATGGTCCAGTGACTCCATACAATTGAGCCTCAAGCGGGCTTAGGCTCATCAAGGAGTGCGTTGTGGCCAAAGCATGGCCGTCCTCGACCCGTGGGTTGAATGCTTCTTTGTGGGCGCTCTTCAGATGCGCTGCTCAGTGGTAACAGACAGATCCACTGGCGACACCATCATCATCGATGGAGGGAGCGAACCTCAGCGTCTTATCTCGTGGATTGACCATTTCGAAGGGCGTGGGCCCGATTGGTCGAATGGACCGCACGATCAAGCCACAGCGGATGACGAGGGTCTTGGACCAAGAAAAGTCGTTGCTCTTGTCAACACACACGCTCACTTCGATCACAGCGGTCATATTCCTGATCTTTTACAGCATTATCCAGTGAAATGGTACCTGCACCCCGATGACACTTACCTCCAGTCTCTGGCTCAGTCTTCAGCGCGGCGCTGGGGCTTTGATGCACCGACACCGGCCATCGCAGACGAGCCGCTCATTTCGGGCCAGACAATGGATTTTGGAGCCTTGTCGTTGTCCATTCTTCACACACCCGGTCATACCCTCGGGGGTTGCTGCCTCAAATTGGTGGTGGCCGATGGAGCGGATCATCTGTTTGTGGGTGATACTTTGTTTGCAGGTTCTGTTGGTCGCACGGATCTTCCAGACACCGGCGGCGATTTTGATGTGTTAGCCGCCTCGATTCACAACCAGTTATGGCCACTTGAGGGGGACACAATCGTTTACCCTGGTCATGGACCGCTCACCACGATTGGTCATGAGCGAGCAACAAACCCCTTTGTTGGTGAAGGAGCTGGTCCCGGCGGTCTCTATGGGCGAGGAAAGTACGCTTGATCAAGCCATCATGCCTGAAAGCGTAGATTGGAGCACTGGAAGTGCTTCTTCCCAAGTTGCAACAATGCCGTAATCAGCGTGTTGGAAGATTGGTGCGTCAGCATCTTTGTTGATGGCGACGATGTACTTCGAAGAGCGCATACCTGCAAGGTGTTGAATGGCTCCCGAGATACCAACGGCAATGTAGAGGTTAGGGTTAACGGTCTTTCCAGTCTGGCCCACTTGCATTGAGTGAGGTATTGCTTCCCATGTGTCAACGGCAGCCCGAGAGGCTCCGACAGCGGCGCCAATGGTGTCTGCAATGGCTTCAAGATGAACGAAGTTGTCTGGCGAGCCCATGCCTCGGCCTCCTGAAATGATGACGTTAGCCTCTGCAACATCAAGGCGCTTCGATGCCCGTGCCATGAACTCTTGAACAGCCGTAGCCATGTTTCCAGTGGTGTCAACCACAGAAACTTCGTTTGAGCCACCTTCTGCGGCAGCATCGAACACATTTGCTCGAACGCTCACCACAGCTGGTCCTGAAAGAGCTACGGTTTGCATGGCTTTTCCAGAGTAAACAGGCGAAGTCAATTGATTTCCATCGATAGCAACGACGTCTTGGACGACGGACAACGATCTGCGTGCGGCAAGTCGAGCGGCGAGGTCCTTGGATTGAGGGGTGGCTGCAGTAATGATTGTTCCAACAGGTGCGATTGCATCAATTGCTGAAGCCCAACCGGCAGCGTCGTAATGTGCAAATGCTTCAGATTTAGCAGCGATCACCTTGCTTGCGCCCGAAATGGTAGCAGCGGCATCAGCGACGCTCGCGTCGGTGCAGGGGACGATGATGATTGGTGAGCCACCAAGCGCCAGTGCAGCGGTGACGAGTTCAGAAGTTGTTGAGTGGATGGTTCCTTTTGCGATTTCAGCAATTACAATAGTTTCAGTCATGTTGTTCACCTCAGATTACGTTGGCTTCATCCCGAAGAAGACGGGCAACTTCAGCAGCGGCAGCGCCACCTTCGTAGGATTTACCTGCAGGCTTCGCAGGTGGCATGCTGTGAGAAACAACGGCCACGCTGGAGGCTTGAACTGAAATGGATTTGACATCAACCTTGGCTTTCTTGGCTTGCATGATGCCTTTGACGTTTGGCTTTCGTACCTTGATGTTGCCTTTGTCACAAGAAATGACGGCAGGCATGGAAACGGAAATACGGGCGTTTCCACCCTCACTTGGTGCTACGACGGTGATGCCACCATCGAAGGCCACGGACGTGACGTTCGAGACTGAAGCCCAGCCCAAACGCTCTGCAATCCCCGGGCCAGTTGAACCAGCGCCGCTGTCTGCTGCGGACTTGCCACAATAAATCACTTCAGCACCGAGTTCGCTCAATACCGAGGTGATTGCTGTTTGAAGCGCATTCGAGTCAAGTTCAGCCTCACTATCGATTCGAACGATGTGATCGACACCAATGGCCTTTGCGTCCTTGAGGACCTTGTCTGCTCCAGCTCCCCCAAGCGTGAGTGCGGTAACTTCGCCTCCGGTTGCTTCGCGGTGTTGAAGTGCTGTTTCAACTGCAAATTCGTCGTAAGGGCTCATCACTTTCTTAACCGCTGAAAGGTCCACTCGGTCGCCTGAAACGACAATTTTAGCGTTGGTATCTGGGACTTGCTTAACGAGAACGACGATGTTTGCCATGGGGTACACGCTCCTCCTCTGTGAGGGGACAGTTGACTCGACATGAAAGGGATTGATGAACCTTAGCCCAACTTGCAATGCTCAATCTTGCTTGGAAATTCGACTTTCAATCGAAACAATTGAAAGCCGTCGGATGGGACCCGAACTTCCATGTCGCCAAGAGTCCCCACCGAGCCCACCCCAGAAGAACAACGACTGCTTGCCGCTTGGCGGACCTTTTTTGAAGCAAACTGTAAAGCCGACTTTGCCGCATTGGCTTCGATTGACGACAGCGTCTGGGGTTTTGAAATTCAATGGGAGCAATTGGAAAAGCACGAGGGTCTTGGCCTTGCTTTCATGAGTGACATGTCGACATGCCTCGCTTCGGGAACCATCGTTCTTGAAGAGCAATTTTCACTCCATAACTTGAGTCCACGCCCCGTCATTAGGGTGCTTGGGTTTTCTGAACTAAACCGATATCACATCGCCGATTTGCGAATGAGGGACAGAACTCGGTTTTTGCGCTTTGATGCGGTTGTCCACAGCACAAGTCGGGCCATGGGTTGGTTGAAGCGCGCCGCATACGCCTGCCGCGAATGCAAGCATGAGTGGGTTGAGCATGAACAGCTGGCGCGAGCTCGCAAGAAATTGGAGACATGCCCAATGTGCCTAAAGAACGCCATCGCGATCCTCGACGCAGGCGGAAAGCGTGAAGACTTGCCAGACCCTCGAAACTTCAGCATGGACCTTGAGCGAAACTACTACGAAGATGTCCAATACATGGAACTCTTTGATCCAACGAGCCTTCAAAGCGATGACCTGCCCGAAGATGTGCCGACCATCATGGCCATTCTTTCTGAGGAATACGTCAACCAATTCCAACCAGGTCAATGCCTGACCGTCAACGCTACCGTTGGCATTGACCATTTGCCGTCCCGTGATTACATCCGTGACACTCGACGAATTCTTCGCCTTGATGTCCACAGCATCGAAGAGGGTTTCTCGCTTCACGAAGATTGAATCACTTGGCCAAGCGAGTCACAGCGTCAAGGGTTTCTGGTCTTGCTTCAAAATGGGCAGCAACGCCTTCTAAGCCGCGGCTTATGCCGGCAGCAACGCCAAGTTTCGCATCCAATGGATGCAGGGTGCCGTCGCTCACTGCGGCTTTGAATGCAACTAGATCAGTCCATGTGGATGGTTCTCCGAACTTTGGGTTTGGTGTTACGACTATTTCACCCCATTCGGGGAGCACAACGTGTTCAGCCAGTTCGTAAACCGGTGAATGTTGATCTGCGGGATCCAGATAGGCGTGCTTTTTCATTTTATTGCGAAGGATATTTTCTGCATCGTGGAGTAAGATTGCACCAGATGGGTCCGATTTGCTCATTTTATGATCGAAACTTTCCATTCGGGTTCCAGTTGCCTTGAGCGATGAGATGATTGGTGTGTGGAGGCAAGTTGCCTTTTCCCATCCCCACTTTGTTGCAACGTCGCGCATAAACATGTGGGCCTTTCTCTGATCCATTCCACCCAGCGCAACATCGATTTTGAGTTCAAAAATATCGCTTGCTTGCATGGCAGGGTAGTAGAATTTGGAGAGGTCATGGTCAGAGGACGCTTCATCGCGACCCATGATGGTGAATGTTTTACGAACCATTGCGAGGGTTGCACCCTTGGAACACCGAAGCACTCGAGCCCAGTAATCGCCATTGTCCATCAATTCAGAAGCCCATAGGAATCTGAGTTGGCCAGGTCCATCGCCTTCTTCAGGGTGGCCAAGCAAGGCTCGGAATGTTTCTTCCATGTATGTGGCTGTGGTCTGAATGTCCGCCATAACACCGTTGAACTTGTCGTTGACCCAAGCGTGCCAATCGGCCAAGAAAATCAAGACGTTTGCATCCGCTTCAAGCATTCTTCGCAATTGCAGCGAGAGGACCTTCCATCCAATGTGGGCCTTCCCTGAAGGTTCGAACCCGACGTAGCAACGGATTGTACCGTCGCCACCGAGGCTTGTTCCATCGGCGAGGCAATCCACGAGGTGGGATATGCCGACGGTTTCATCGACGCTGCCAACCATCAACGCCAAGCGTTGTTGTGATGCGTCATCAAGTTCAGAAATTCTCGGACACTGCTCAAGGTATGGTTCGAGGATGGCCTTGCTGTCCATGCCTTTCACCTCCTCGTCAATCAAAGTAAGTCGTTGAGTTTCTTGACCTTGCCTTCGGAAGGAGGCGTACCTGCATCGATCATCGATTGAAGTTCAGCGATCATTGCGTGAGCCTGGTCGGTTGTTTCTTGGGTGATGCTTTTGCTCATCTCCATGGACTTATGAGCCATTTTGATGGCCGAGCGGGCCTTTGAGAATTTCTTTGCTTCCTCTTTGGCTTTGTCCCCGCGTTGTTTTGGAGTGTAGCCTGTGGCTTCATCCAAGAAGGCAGAGTATCTTTTGCGAGATTCCATGGCTTCTTCTCTTCCACCATCGCTGGCAAGGAACGTTGTGAGGTCTGCCCCTTTGAGTTGCTCAACATCCAGAGCGAGTTTTCCATCGCTGCCGAACTCCCCGCTGATGCGGGTTAGAATGCCGTATTTACCGGTGAACAGACCTTCAGCATCGACTTGCAAGTCATCGAAATACTGCGCTGCTAACTTCGATAGTCCTGCGTTGCCGCCCATTTTCTTTTCTAAACCGCGCTTAACTGCGAATCGCTCCATGCTCCGTCCAAACCGCTCTTGAACATAAGGCTCACCGTGCAGAGGTGAGCCAGTTGAAGGTTGAAGCGTTGATTTTGACAGTCGGAGGGGTTTTGTTCTGTTGGGGGGTGGCTTGGCTATGCGAAGGTCAATGCTTGTTCTGGCTGTTTTGATGTTGATGCTTCTCCCAAGCGTTCCTGCGGAATCAGAATCCTTGATCCAACTCAAACTTGAAGACACACTGGAAGACAACGATCTCGGTCTCCATGCCGGAGCGCTTTCTCCCGACGGCCTCTGGGTTCTCATTGCGGGTGAAGACGGCTATGCTCGCCTGCTTTCTGCCGATGATGCAGGTGACCGCAGCGGGGATGTGGAATTGAATTCTGGCCGCACTCAAGCCTTCCAAGACCTCGCTTGGCATCCACGTGGCAACACTGCTTTGATGGCGGGTGATTTTGGAATGGCCATGCGCTATGATTCAGAAGATTACAGCATCGGGCCCGTAAATGGAACCGGCGCTATCTTCGGGCTTGATCTCACTTCGGTCGAATGGCGGCCAGCAGGGGATTATGCTTACTTTGGAGCGGTTGATGGTAGCATCTGGCAATTTTCAGAAGGAACTGGTTTCATCCAACTTGAAGGGACAAGAACTTCTGAAATAACCGATATTGCTTGCCATCGACAAGAAAACATCTGCATCGCAGCAACCCTCAGCCATGGCCTTGCAGTCATCTCTCAAACTCATGAAGTCACCTACCTCTCAGGGACCAGCGCCCAAACATGGGTCGGTGTTGATTGCGCCGACCCCACCCTCAACGAATGCGTTGGTTTTGCAAGCGGCCTCAAAACTCAAGCCATACGACTTGACATCGTTGACCCAAGTCAATCCACGACGGAGAACTTGATGCAATTCGGGACGCTCTCTGGTGACTTTACAACCGTTTCAAGAGGGCATGATGGAAGCACATTGATTCACATGGCTCCATTCGCAACCGTCCGTCAACAGCCGCTCATTTCGGAAGCCTACATCCAAATTGTCGCAGAGGACGCAGCGGCATGGGATCCAGCTGTGTCCAGCCGATCGATTGCCTTTGTTTGGGAAAATGATCAGCGCGAAGGGTTCATCATCACCTCTTTTGGTAACATCGTCTCCTTCATGCCTGAACCTCCTGTTGAAATCGATAACAGCATTATGACCGTCGCCGTGTTGGCGGCTGTCGTTGTAGCCGTTCCGGGGACCATCCTCGGGCTGGTTTACATGAACAGCAAAACGTTGCAGGGCTGGTACATGGCGTGGCGAAAACGTTCCAAGTCTTGATTCGCTTCAAAGACCCTCGGGGAGGGTTAGGTTCTTGAAGCGCCTCTGTTCACCAAGTTTTGAGAGGGTCCTATGGAACCATACGAAGGCGTCGACTTTTACGATATTGAAAGTCTCTTGACCGAAGAAGAAATTATGATTCGTGACATGGTTCGTGAATGGGTTGACGAAGAAGTTCTTCCCAAGATTGAAGACGCATGTGAACGAGGGGTTTTCCTTGATGAATGGCGCGTTGCACTCGGTGAAATGGGTGTGCTTGGCGCTCCACTCAAAGGCTACGGTTGCCCAGGCCTCTCCTATGTAGCCTACGGCCTTATCTGCCAAGAATTAGAGCGAGGCGATTCAGGATTGCGTTCATTCGCTTCCGTTCAAGGCTCCCTTGCCATGTACCCCATCTGGGACTTTGGCTCCGAAGAACAGAAAAATTACTACCTCCCAAAAATGACCTCCGGTGAATGGATCGGTTGCTTCGGATTAACCGAACCAGACTACGGATCAAACCCTGGTGATATGATCACCAAGGCCGAAGACATGGGCGACCATTACCTCCTCAACGGTGCGAAAATGTGGATTACAAACGGAACAATCGCCGATGTGGCTGTTGTTTGGGCTAAACTGGATGGCGTCATTCGTGGATTCATTGTTGAGAAAGACGATGAAGGATTCTCCGCCCCTGAAATGAAGGGCAAGCACTCCCTCAAGGCCTCAGTCACAAGCGAACTTGTGTTCCAAGACTGCAAGATTCCAAAGGACCGAATGCTGCCAAATGTCAAAGGTCTGCGAGGTCCATTCTCATGCCTCAACAACGCACGGTTCGGTATCTCCTGGGGCGCACTCGGCGCGGCTATGTCGTGCTTCCACAGTGCGAAAACCTACGCACTATCCCGCATCCAGTTCGATCACCCGATTGCGTCGTACCAACTGGTTCAAAACAAACTGGCATGGATGCTGAGAGAAATCACCAAGGGGCAACTGCTTGCCTACCACCTCGGTCGAAAGAAGGACGATGGCAACTGGTTTAATGAACAAATTTCGCTTGCCAAGATGAACAACGTCGACATTGCTCTCGAGATTGCTCGTGTCGCTCGAGACATCCACGGCGCCAACGGCATCCTTGACGAATACCCGGTCATGCGTCACATGGCAAATTTGGAATCGGTGAAGACCTACGAAGGGACCCACGACATTCACAACCTCATCATTGGGCGCTACATCACTGGTATCCAAGCGTTCACACGAACGGTTTGAGCATCACTTGGCTGTGCAACCCAGATTTGGGTTTGCTGAATCGTAGAGGCAAATTGCTGAGCGTATGCCGCCAGCGTGTCTTCAATTAAAAAATCCGAATCGGTTGGTGTCTGATCGACGGTGACGCTTCGAATCAAACTGCGGGAAGCAGTCCAATTCGAGCCAGGCCGCCCCAAAGCGGGTCGAGGAAGGCAGGAAGGAGTCGGTGGCGCATGTACACCGCTGCAGCAAGGGATATCTTCTGCACCTTGTTGAGTTTGACACGTTGGGTGAACACGTCACCTTGTTGCTTCTCAATTTGGCGAAGGATTTTGTCATAAAAGGCAATCATTGCGGCCGGAGAATACCGTGTGCGACGAGGCAGCAACGGCAAGAGTTGGCGCGCTTCTTCGAGGTATGTGCGGGCCCTGCGGGCATAATCCCTGCAGTAAGGTTCCCATTGTTTGTTGAGGACCACTTGTTCACCAAGTTCAGGTTCAGTGATCCCATTGGATTCGAGTTCATCAAGGGGCAAGTAGACTCGGTCGCGTTGAATGTCTTCGCCGACATCCCTCAGGACGTTGGTGAGTTGCATGAAGATCCCCCATGATTCGGCGAATTTCTTTGCCCGAGGGTCTTCGTAACCATAGATTTCAATGCACATCAAACCAACGACAGAAGCCACCCTGTAGCAGTACACATAGAGTTCATCGAAGCTGCGGTACCGGTTGTTGTAAAGGTCATCTTCCATTCCAGAAATCAAATCATCAAAGACTTCTCGACCAATCGAATAGCGCTCGACGGTCTCCTTCAGGGCGAGGAACACTGGGTCAGTGGAATAGACTTCAGAGTAACAGGTGGAGAGTTTCTTTCTGAAGAAGAACAACTGTGTGATTTTGTTAAGGTAGGCCTCTTCATCGAGGATTGTACCTTGATCTTGCAGGCTTTCGAGTTGTTCTCTGTAAGCGACGGCTTCAGGATCCATCTCGCCCATGCTGCCGGGGAACCTGTCTGCCCAGTCGCCATCGGCGATGTCATCCGCTCTTCGGCAGAACGCATAGACGGCGCACATTGCGTTGCGTTGTTCGTCTGGGAGGTACTTGAAGGAGTGATAGAAGTTCCCTGCTTCCCGCATGGTCAGTTCTTCACAGTAACGGAAAGCGAGTTTCATCAACTCTTGGGGGGGGCGATCGGACCAAATGGGGGCGTCGAGGTGTTCAAAGGGGTCAACCAGTTGATTTTTCTCTCCGACGATTCCTATGAACGTGGCCCCTTCCCGAAGGGCTTCCATTGCGGTTACGCTAACGGCCTTCACGGCATCTCTGGCCAACATCACACCGGCACGTACACGGTCAAGTGCCGTCATGGATTCTTGATTTTCACCTTCCGCCCGAGTTGTTGCGCTTCCCTTGAGGGGAAACAACAAGTCGAGAGGTTTTCGGCGTTCAAGCATGAGGACCAATTGTCTCTCATCAGTTCCCCCTTTTGAGACCTACGGAAGTTTGCACCATTTGGCAAAGGCGAAAAGCAACTGGTTTTATGAATTAATAAATCGTTTTCTCTCCGTTTATTTCTTTGTTAGTAATTCTTTACTAGCGGCCCTCAGGAGCGCTGGAGTCAAATCCAGTCTGATGAAAGGCGTTGATTCAGTTGTTGTTTG
>TARA_B110000459_G_scaffold202252_1_pt1 | contig 61178 bp, 47 predicted proteins | sample TARA_B110000459 | Tara Oceans TARA_B110000459 (sample SAMEA4398296) | marine metagenome | biome: Polar Biome; feature: [SRF] surface water layer (ENVO:00010504); material: water (ENVO:00002006), including particulate matter (ENVO:01000060) such as... | depth 5 m | reverse complement strand
AGTTCATTTGAAGAAGCGGCAACAAATGAAACAGCATTGAATGATGCTGGTTTTGAAGGTGAATGGCTAAAAGAATTCACTAATATTGCAGTTGAAAATATAATCCCTCCCTTTGTTGAGATTAGAGGAACTTTGACGCTCAGTATCAATACACCTAATGGAGTCACAGTAATTAGAGATGCTCTTTCAGCAGCCGAAGCATATTCATCTGAAGAAGAAGAAATAATTGTTTCATGCTACTATAATGGAGCACCTGATTACAGACTCGAACTTAAAGCACCGGACTTCAAAACAGCTGAAGATCTTTGGATTAACGTATCAAAGACTGCTGTTGACCATGTTTTAGAAAATGGCGGGGAAGCTTCTGCATTTAGAGAATGATTACCAACTTAATCATAAGTAAAGACGCATAGGCCAATACATGGCACGCCAATTACTTCAACAATGTCTAGATTGCCGAGCTTGGACACTATCAACAAAATGTCCTCAATGCGGTGGAACTGCACAAGCAGCAGCACCAATCAAATGGTCTCCAGAAGACCATAGAGCATCTATTCGAAGAAAGATGTACGATGTTAGTTCTAAAGAATGGACTGATAATTTGCCATCATTTAATTCATTAGAAGATATGAAAAATGATTCTGTAATCAGTTTCGAAGAAGAATAAATGGAAAAATTCTTGACTGCTGGAAATCGAAAGATTTCCTAGTATTCTATGTCAAACATTATACTTCGTAAAGTTTCGTTGGGTAAATAATGAGTTTACTTGTAGAGTGGAGAGGAGGCAATACTACACTTGGAATCAATGCTGTAGCAATGATTGCATTACCTGGTGTTGGAAATATTGGTAAAACCTCCTTAGAGGCATTAAATGAAATAAATCAGGCCGAAGAAGTTGCTAGATTACACCATACTGCCTTACCTCCACTGGCAACACTTGATGAAGATGGACTATTATCGCCACCACATCTATCTGTTAGGTCTATAGAATCAACTACAGGAGTTAGATTACTGACTATTGTTGGAACCTCACAACCTCTTGAATCCCAGTTCCAGGGGGTTATGGCGAGAGAAATTATGAAATTTTTAAAGTCTGAAAAGGTGGATAATCTAATCGTTTTGGCTGGAATGGTTGATGTTGCAACTCGCAAGGAAACTTTCATTGTTCCAAGCAGTTCAGGTTTTAGAGTTGAATTAGAGGCTATGAGCGCCGATGTTCGAAGAGATGAGCCAAGTTCAGGGGCAATTGGAATGGCTGCCCTTTTATCCTCTTATGGACCCTTATTTGATATCAATTCGGCATGCGCAATAGCAACAACTGTCGGTTCAAGTGGTGATATTCATGCCTCTCAAAGACTACTTGAGTCTCTCGACAAGTGGTTTGGACTAGGCGTAGCCCTACCCAAAGATGCCAAAGAAAAACTTTCGAAGAAACTAGAATCAATGGCACCAAAAGAAATCAATGATCACTACTCAGAAATTACCGAATCACCTGATGCCTTCTACATGTGAAGTTGGCGCCGAGAGAGAGATTTGAACTCCCGTGTCCGAAGACAGTGGATTTCGAATCCACCGCAATACCGGGCTATGCGATCTCGGCAGTAGATGTCGCTTCAGCGCCACCATGATAAGCATGGTGCTACAACGCCTAATCATGCAGATTCATTTTGTTGGCAGAGGCTATGATTCAATGGTAGACTTCGAACAAAGCATATCGATAAGAGAAGCTCTTAGCAAAGCAAATATTCAACCATCAACTGTTATAGTTTCATTTGAGGACAATATATTACCCCATTCATCCTTAATCAAGTCAGATATTACCTTGAATGTAATTACTGTTTCATCAGGTGGATGAAATTACTTGAATCTTAGAATTACGTGAGATATCCCCTCGTACCTGTGATGCCCAAGCATCAATACCTGTGTTTGCAATCAAAACTAAATCTCCTATTTGCGACATGTCATACTGACTACTCCAATCATTAGCCCAACCTGAAATTTTCATAGAACCGGATGGATCCATTATCATAACTCCTTTTCTGTGCCACTGTTTGCCATTACGGCCTATTCCTTTTTTGTCGAACTTATAGACTAATTTACCGACAACATTCCACCTTGCTCTAAATTCCATTAAATCTGAATATTCTTTTATCTCTTTATCTGTTATTGAAATTAATCCTAATGGGTCTATTTTTAGAACTAGTTCACCCTTCCAGTTAACAGTTACAACTGCATTCTCTACCAATATCCGGTCACCTTTAGAAATCTGTTCAGGCCATGGTCTTTGTCCATCCTGATGTTTATCAACCAATATGTCAATTTTAGCCATGCTATTCCCTTGACTAACTGTGATACTGGGCCTGTTGTTTTTCGTATCGAAAACGGAAAAAACATTGCATACAATACTCAACCTTGGGTCTAATTCTTCAATTCGTGTTACTTCGATAGGAGTAATAGTTCCAGGTATGCTAAAAGATTTGTTCACTGGAAATTCATCACTACCAGAACCACCAGGACAAATTACCTTCCAGTCACATCTTTCACACCTTTTTTCATTTGGCGAAGCGGTTTCAACACCACCCTCAAGAAACCCTCTAACCGGGCTCGGAATAGGTGGAAAGTTCTCTATAGAAATGTCACTAGACTTCAATTCTTTCCATAATAAATTGAGTTCCTCTTCCATCTTTTTTAATTCTTTTTCGCTAGGGTTAGGTATAATTTTTATTTTATTCGCTCCCAGATACCAAACTTCTAATTCACTAACCATTTCCTTTTTGTCATGTGTAACCCACCACAACATTGCATACATTCTTAATTGTTTGACATAGTCTCCCGAGCGGTCACCTTTCCCAAGACTTGCTTTAAGGTCAACAATCTTGATATTGCCATCCCATCGGTATACTAAGTCATATTCTCCTTGAAACCAAAAATCTGGGTGAATTGAATTAAGGCTGAATTTGGCTGCATCAGGATCTACAAACCAAGGACGGCAAATCTCCCAAGCCTCTAGTAAAGTTATTTTTGCGGTACTTGCCAATGGATGAGAACCTGTAAGGTTAAACCCAAATCCATCAGGAGATGGCCACATCATTCTATTTCCATCCCTCCAAGTTTGTAAATCATCATCTCCAAGGTTTTCATAGCATGCTTCTAATTCTTTTATGTGCATATCTAATCCATTTATACACATTTCACGACAATAGGCATAATTGACATCAGACCAATCCCCTGCCTTTCTTTCATCTTTTTCCCATTCCAGTCTCATCAAGTCTAATGAGACTGGCAAATGGGAATCGATTCTAGAGATTGCCCAGTCTCTGATTTGGCTAAGAGATTTTGGCAATAACTTTTCAGGCAATGGAAGTATTCTTTGTGATGGCCATATTTTTTCATCATCCCTATCTGGCTGTCCATTTTGGTCAAGAGGTATTTTCGAGAGAGTCTCACTTGAAGCATTACTCGAAATTAAACCTGGAGATTCTCTAAGCATTCTACAGAATGCATCTTCAACTGCTCTTCCAACAAATAATACCGGTACTTGTGGAAATTTGAAATGTAAATTCTTCTCATAGAACCATAGTCTAGGACATGATTGAAAACTATTTACCTGGCTTGCCGATAGTCTGTTGAACGGCCCAACAACATCTTTATCTTGGTCTACAATCGTTGCTGGCATACTGATAATGCTATTGGGCTACCCTATTGAAACCTATGATTTCATAAATTAATCTTTCACAGTAATCCTAGTATTTCTTGAATCTATTCTTAATTGTGGTAGTCCTGCTCGCCAACCAATTTCGGCACCGGTTAAACAAACCTTTTGACCTTTAGTTATCGATTCCATTTGAGCATTAATACTTGAACCAAATGCTACGACTTCAACTACGTTATCTCCATCCCAAATATACATATTTAGCATAGTCCAAGGTTTACCATCCAACCTAATGCCATTTCTCTTTCGGATGCTCAGTACAAATCCTTCAGCATTAGCTCTAGTCCTGAGTAAACCAACTCGAGTTATCATCTCAGATAATTCTTGACCAATTGAAGAAAAATATTTTTCTGCATCCTCAAGACTTAATATTTTAGTTCTTGAATCTACGTATAAACGAGGATTACCTCGCCAAACTCCAGGTAATGCATCAATTATCACGACTTCCCCATTAGGACAATCATGCAATTTTGGAAATGCTCCGGGATCACTTTCTTCAATAGTAATCTGTTTTTGACCAGATGATAGCATAGCACCTAAGACCGGTTCTGAGAAGTGATTTGGCAAAGGACCCCATGAACCCGTAAATTTACCCTTCACAGTAACTCTTGAAGGAATATTTTTCAATACCTCGGACGGTGGCTTGATTTCAATTTCTAAATTCTTAGTGATTGCCTCGACTTTCTCAGGATTGGTCCAAGTACCAGACTCATCTCTAGAAACACCACACCAGTGACAACCTGCTTGCTCACCTTGACATTCGTTTTGTTCCATACTAGGGAATACAACAGGCCCTGCACCCATGGATTGCATTTCTTTGTGTACTTGCTTAAATTCTACGCTCATAGATTCATATTCCTCATCACTGGGAGCATCATAAGAGATTCTCTGTGCGCCGTCAAGGTACCATCCTTCCATACCATCAATACGTTCCCCTTGATGCGTTTCCCTCCATAACCAAGAATAGAATCTTAATTGATGAATAAGAGATACTGCGAACTTAGATTCGGGATTACCTGATTTGATATCCACTATTCTTATTCTCCCATCCCACCTTAAGACTAGGTCTAACTCTCCAGCAGCCCATCCATCTGGATGAAATAATCTCTGAGGTTGATGTACTCTCGGGTCTTTTACCCATGGTCTAGCAATTTCCCAAGACTCACACCAAGATACTTTACTACCTGAATCTTGCCACTCAGCATTTTCATCTATAGACCATTTCCTAAGAGCGAAATTATTTACCTTATCCGGAATAGGAAATATCGGTTCCTCTCCCCATGCAGGCGAGTTCCTCTCAAATACTGATTCTCCTTTACGGAAACGTTCTAAATAAGGGCCGCCATTAGAATTATAGCAATCTTCAACCTCTTGAATAAATAATTCCAAACCACATGAGATCCTATACATTATTGATTCTAATTCTACATCATCCCATGAATTTCCTTCCTTATGCCAAATCCCTTGATTCCAAAGCTCCTCTCCTCTTTCCATAGCTTTAATGGAATATTCTTCAACAAATCCATTAGACCATTGTTTAAGTTCTTCGAGATTGGTTATTTGTTTCGGCCTCTTCATTAAGATTTCACAGAAGCAATCCTCAATGACTATACCGAGAACTTGTGATGTATTTAATGGCCCAGATAAACCGAGTTTAGAACCTAGAAACCATTGCCTTTTACATCTAAGGAAAGTGGTAAGACCACTTGCAGAAATTCTTGAACGTGACTTCCCGAGTGGTCCGCCTAAAGGTGGTTTTCCAAATGGCATTAAATCACCTATCTAGTATCAAAAGAATAGTAATCCCCGGAACTTTGCTGTTCCCTATCTTTTCTGCTTTTGTTCTTATTTATTCTTGGCCGTTTGGAATCATGGTCTCTTCTGAAAGTGATATTGACATCTTTCAAGAAACGATTCATACCTTCTCTAAGTGAAAAAGGCCCTTCTGCTTTTCCAAAAGAACCACCTTGGCCATCGAATACTAATAGTGAATCACTTAGAATATCAATAAAATATACATCATGGTCAATTACGAAAGCAGACTTTTCATTGGCTTCCATCGTTCTTCTAATGGCTTTAGCTGCTTCCATTCTTGCATTAGCATCAAGGTGTGCTGAAGGTTCATCCAGAAGATATAAATCCGCTTCCCTTCCAAGGCATATAGCAATAGAAACCGCTTGTCTTTCACCACCTGATAATTTCTTGACTCGCTTAGCAAGTAGTTGGTCAACACCCAATGCTTTGATAACATTCACATTGAATTCTCCACCTCTCCACTTAGCACCAATTTCACTATCTAACCATAGTTGTACACTACAGTCCATATCAACATCAATGTGTTGAGGCTTGTAAGAAACAGTAGATTCTTTTGTAACCCATCCATCATCATATTCATGAATACCTGCTAGTATTTTTATCATGGTAGATTTACCAGTCCCATTAGGTCCAACCACCCCTACAACTTCGCTTCTGTGTACTGCTCCATCGCCAGTAGTAAGTTCAAAGTTGCCTAACTTCTTTTTTATTCCTGACCAGGAGACTACTTCTGAACCAAGTTCAGAACGTCTGTCTTTATGATTTAGAAATTGAATGGGTTTATCTCTAATTCTAACATTTTGTTCTGGTAAAAATCCGTCTAAATATGAATTTATTGCTTGCCTTGTAGAACGGGCGGGCGTAAATATTCCAAATGCTCCTTTCTTGCCATAAACTATGTGAACCAAATCAGCAAGAACATCAAGAACTGCTAAGTCGTGCTCAATAACAATGACTCTCTTCGTTTCTGAAAGCTTTTGAATTATATTGACAATTCTCATCCTCTCATGTATATCTAGATAAGATGATGGTTCGTCAAAAAAGTACACATCAACATCTCTTAGAATTGTAGCGCATATAGCCATTCTTTGTAATTCTCCGCCTGATAATTGCTGGATTGTTCGATCTAGTAAATGGTCTATTCCAAGGTCTTTTGTAGCACTATCGAAGATATTTCTCTCATCAACTTTAGACAGTAAATCACGAACTGTACCTTCTATTCTCTTTGGAAGTTTGTCGACATTTTGAGGCTTGACTGCAACTTTCACTTCACCCTTATCAACAGATATCAAAAAGTCTCTCAGTTCTCCTCTAGGTAATGATTCAATAATATCTTTCCAATCGGGTTCTTTGTTCAGCCAATCTCCAAGATTTGGCACTATTCTACCAGATAAAGCATTTATTGCTGTTGATTTACCCATCCCATTTGGACCAAGGATTCCAACAACACTTTCTTTGGAAGGAGTTGGTAGGCGGAATAATCGGAAACCATTCATAGAATATCTGTGTATCATATCAGTTTCTAATTCACTTGGTAATTGTTCTATTATCAATGCATCATGTGGACACTTATTTATGCAAATACCACAGCCAATGCATAGGCTTTCAGAGATATGTGGCTTTCCAGTTTTATCATCCATTATTATGCATTCTTGTCCATTTCTAACTGGGGGACAGAAAGCTTGACATTCATCATTACACTTCTTTGGCTGACAACTGTCTTCCTTCAAAACTGCAACTCTCAAAAAATCACCCTCAAATCACTGGAAAATATTCTTACTTTTGAAACCGTACCCAAAATCAAGAACAAAAATGCCCTTTGATGATGGGCAAAGGCCCACCTATGTTCAAATTAGACCCTTTAGATGCTCGTGACCTTTAATCAAACGAATGGTACATGGAGTTGGGAACTTCATGCTAGCCTTTCTTAGAGCATCTCTTGCTACTAAGTAATGCTCAGGTTGAACTTGAATAGAAATGACTCTTTGTCCTCTCTTTACTCTAGCAGCAGTACCAACATTCTTTCCAAATGCGCACCTCATACCTTGAGATACACGGTCTGCACCTGCTCCAGTAGCTTGCTTATTCTCTCTTAGTACGTGGTGAGGGAATGTGTGAACTCTCAAAGCATATCCTTGAGTTCCTGCTTCATTACGAATTGTTGAATTTGAAATAACACGGGCTGCTTCTAATGCAGTGTGCCTAATTTGACAGTTGTTGTCGGACCTTAGTTCGATTACAACCGGAAATTGTCCGGTTTCAGCTGCTCTTCTATTCCCTACGTGGAATTGCATAATACGGTTGTTTGGTACACCACCGATATACTTGCGTCTGGTATAAGCAGGACCTTTCAAACGGCGATACATTGATGCGGGTTTTCTTGCCATAATAGACCTCCAAGCAACACTGCGATTGATGCTCCCCTTATCACTTCTCCGCATGATTGGCTTATTTTAAATTTCTAAAATGTAAGAGAATAATAGATATTTTATCAAAGCCTTCATGGAGTATACATGCGACCGGAGGATATGGCGAAGGGATGGAAGCGGTTTCTTGAAGAAGAATCTGAACATCAATGGCTAGCCATTTCTTTGTTCTTCGTGTTCATCCTTATCGGAGCTTTTGCGATTCATGGAACTGGTAAACTTACAGGAATGGACTTGGCAAGAGAGTCAGTAGTTGAAGATTCTCGAGTACTAGAGATTGATTATCAAAGTGGTGGCGACCACTATTCTGTTAGCCATACTCTTGATGGAACATATCTGTATAAATTTTCTGACGGAGAAAGAATAGATATAATCGACCCTAGAAACGATGAAAGTGCTTCTCAAATAAAATTCCTTACTGAATTAAATAACGGTACAATTGCCACCTCAGTTAATGAAAATTCAATTATGATAATAGATGATTCTACAGTCTCAAATTTTAATCTAAGTGAACAAAGAGGAATCTTCAACATCATCGACTTATCTGAAAATATGGACTCGGAGTCTAATTCTATGATCTTAATCACTGATGAAGGTGGCCACACAAGTTTTAGAGGAGTGGCAGTCGATGGAGTACCTAGTTCTTCTATGCCTAATACAGATGGAGTGGAATGGCAGAAAGTAGAGGCTATCGATAACCATCAATGGATTGCAACAGGAATTGATATTTCTTCAAACTCTGGCCAGATTAATAACCCTGCATCTCCCGAAATAAAGCCAGTTGTTGGTCACATAATATGGAATGGTGGACTTACTGCACCAATGCTTGCTAAATGGTATACTGCTCCAAGTGGCGAGTTCCACTCAATGATAAGAATGGGCAGTGATATGATTATTGCGGGAACTAGCCAAACTGTAATTTTTCATTCCAGTGACCTCACTTTTGAACACTCTACCATTACAAGTTCTGCCGCTGTCAAAAGTGGTTGTGAAGTGGTTTGGTTCTTTGGCCCTCTGAACTCTGAATCAGTCATTAAATGGACTGAAGATGGCAGTGAAGTAATAGAATTACAACATAGACTACCTATTGAAATTGAAACTCATGGAGTCTCATCAGATATCATTTACATGCATGGAATAGACTCAAACGGAGAATATAAAACTCTTATTTTTGACGACTCATCTTATGGTTCTATAGAAAGTGGAAGAGGTTTCTTAAACTTCGCGTTCTTATTGACTTTCACTATTGTTTTCGGGGTTATGGGATGGAACATAATTGAGAGAATGAAATTTTGAGAAAAATCTATTGAAATAGAAATAAGTTTTAGATTTCTTTGGCAACCTTCATGTGCCTTATCCAACGACAATCAAATCCAGCGCAAGCCATGGATGTGATGATATGTCAAAGAGAGGCATGATGGACCAATTCATGGAGATAAAATCTGAACATCCAGATACTATTCTATTTTTTAGAATGGGGGATTTTTATGAATTATTCCATGAGGATGCTGAAGTGTCTGCAGAAGTATTAGGGTTAGCCTTGACTTCAAGAGATAAAAATGCTGAAAAACCAATACTTATGGCTGGTTTCCCATGGCATGCTCTAGAAGATAATTTGAGAAAGATGCTTAAGTCGGGATTCAAAGTTACTGTTGCAGAACAAGAAGGCGAACTTAGAGAAGGCGCAAAACTTCTAGAAAGAGTTGTTACAAGAGTCTACACCCCTGGCAGCCTCTATGAAGAATCTCTATTGTCAAGTGAGGAACGTTCTCTGTTGACTGCAATCGTTCTTGGTAAAGAACAACTAGGAATGGGCGTAATTGATGCTTCCACAGGGGAGGCATGGGCAAGTACTTGGGTTGGTAGTGATCGATATAACAGAGCTATGGATGAGATACTTCGATGGAACCCTGCTGAGATTGTAATAACTTCAAAAGACTCAGAAGATTCCACTCTATGTAACATGTTCACTCATCTTCAAGATACCGTAATAAGTCAACATAATGCTTCAGAAAACAAAAGACGTAATAGATTAAAGGAAATAATGAAAGTAGGTGATTTAGGACATTTGGATTTAGATAATGCTCCTCTATCAATTGCAGCTGCTGGACTTGCTGCAGATTATTTAGCTACTGTTCATATCGCCGATTCTATTCCACTAAGAGATATTTCTATTATCGAAGAAAAGGGTAATATGTTACTTGACCAAACGACACTTAGAAATCTAGAGTTAACTTCAACTCTTTCAGGTGAATACGAAGGAAGTTTACTTTCGAGTATAAATTTCTGCCGTACTGCAATGGGAAGAAGATTATTGAAGACGTGGATATTAAGACCATTATCTAATATTGAATCAATCACTTCGAGACAAAATTCTGTAAATGCCTTATTCCGTTCCTCAAAACGTATTGATTCACTGAGAGACTCACTCAAAGGTCTGAGAGATATGGAACGGCTTGCCACACAATTAGCATATAATAGATCAAATGCTAGAGATTTACTTGCCACATCTCTAGCGATAGAAAGAATGCCTGCTGTGATTGGAATATGTCAGCAAGCAGATGATGTATTACTCAATCATTTGACAACAAATTTAGATTGTTTAGATGATATGGGGGAAGAAATTCGAAGAACCTTAGTCGATAATCCACCTCTTAGTTTGCGTGATGGGGGAATAATTAGAGATGGTTTTAGCAAAGATATAGATCTTCTTAGAGACACTACATCGAAAGGCCATTCCTGGTTTAGTGATTTAGAAAAGAAACTCAGAATAGAATTAGAAATCCCCTCGCTCAAAGTAAAAATGAATAGACAAATTGGTTGGTTTATCGAAGTCACCAAAACTCATGAAAATAAAACTCCAGAGGAATGGAAAAGAAAGCAGCAGATGACAAATGGTTCAAGGTATACAACCGATGAATTAATTGAAAGAGATGATTTACTACTTACTGCAGATACTAAAGTCAAAGAATTAGAATATAGAATATTCCGTCAACTAAGAGATAAGTGCAGAAGTAATTCTCAACAATTAGCTGAGATAGCAGGGAAAATAGCCTCTATAGACGTACTTCAGTGCTTTGCCATCGTAGCAAAGAGACGTTCTTGGGTAAGGCCCGAAATAATAGATTCCCCTACAATGAAAATCGAACAAGCCAGACATCCTGTTCTAGAACAACAAGGTGGATTTGTTCCCAATGATATAAACCTTGATAATAAGAAAAACTTCCTCCTAATCACTGGACCCAATATGGGTGGAAAATCAACTTATTTACGTACAACTGCACTGATATCGATTCTAGCACAATCCGGTTCTTTTGTACCGGCTTCCAAGGCTAAGATAGGTCTTGTAGACAGAGTATTCACCAGAGTTGGAGCCAGTGATGACCTTAGAAGAGGGAGATCTACATTCATGATGGAAATGATAGAAGTCGCTCACATACTAAAAAGAGCAACTAGTGATTCTTTGATACTTTTAGATGAAGTTGGACGAGGAACTTCAACATTTGATGGCCTGTCTATTGCTTGGTCGATGACTGAAGATATTTGTAACCGAATAGGTGCAAGAAGTCTATTTGCGACTCATTACCATCAATTAATCGGACTTGCTGAAGAAATAAAGACGATTAAGAATGTCCATGTACAAGTTGCTCAAAGCAATGGTGAATTGAAATTCCTTCATACTGTTGGAGAAGGTCCCTGTGATGATTCATATGGCGTACAAGTCGCTGCTTTAGCAGGGCTTCCAAGAAATGTGGTTGAGAGAGCTTCGGACCTTCTAGTGTTCTTAGAAAAGCAAGCTAAAGGGGCAAGGGCTGGGGAATCAGGCGCCCCAATCGCTAGAGATTTAGGCCAAGCCAGTTTGATGGGTTATCTTGCTGCTGCTGCAAATGAAAATACTACTAATAAGTATGAGAAAGTAATTGAAGAATTAGATTATATTTGCTCTAAATTAGATAATTTATCTCCAAAAGATGCTCATGATTCTTTGTATCGTTTGAAATCATTAAGAGAGGGGTTATGAGGTGGAAATATGACAGAACCTAATATTATTGTTCAATTAGATGAAAATACAATCGGCCATATTGCCGCTGGTGAGGTCGTGGAAAGGCCTGCACAAGTGGTCAAAGAACTAATTGAAAACAGTCTTGATGCCGGTTCTTCTCAGATTAAAATAACCATAGAAAGGGGTGGTTTCGACCTAATCAAAATAGAAGATAATGGTGGTGGAATTAGAGAACAAGATCTAACCTTATCTTTGGACAGACACGCTACTTCGAAATTGAAGTCGGCTGAAGATTTACAGAAGATAAATACCTTGGGTTTTCGAGGAGAAGCATTAGCAAGTATTGGTATTGTTTCCAAATTAATGGTAGCAAGCAGACCTAATGGTTGCGAAGGTCGTTGTATATCAATGGAATTTGGAAATAAGAAAAAAGTAGAACCTTATGGTATGGCTGAAGGTACAAAAATAGAAGTTAAGTCTCTTTTTGAAAATACTCCTGCCAGACTGTCATTTCAAAGAAGACCTGCAACTGAAAACTCACGTATTGTAGATGTGGTAGTTTCTCATGCAATGGCCAATATAGAAACTGGATTCAAACTTGTTAATGATGAAAGAACAATTCTAGACGTACCGAAAAGTGAAACTTTAGCAGATAGGTTGTATGAGATTCTAGGAAGACAGGCTAACCAATTGATAGAGTTAAAAATACCTAAAATCGATGATGATGCACCTGGTAATGAGAAATGGAAAGGTTGGATCAGTACACCTGATATCACTAGAGGAAAAGGCGATGATATTTACATTCTAATCAATGAAAGGCCAGTCGCATCTGGACCATTTCAACAAGCTATACGAAGAGGTTACCGAACCAGACTAATGCAGGGAAGACATCCAATTGCAGTTTTATCTCTTGAGATTCCACCTGATGAAGTAGATGTAAATGTTCATCCGACTAAGCGAGAAGTTCGTCTAAAGCACTCATGGAGAGTCTTAGAACGATTAGAAAGAGCAATTTCTAATACATTAGAAGAAGTCCCTACTAATCCAGATTCTGCAGGTGGAATTAAAGAATTACAAGGACTAAATTCAGTCGATATTGAGCCTGTTGCTAATTTGTTTAGTAAAAATACACCAATTCCAAATATATCAGAAGCAGCTGGAATTAGCCCTACAATACTTCCATCTATAGAAGTAAAAAGTGACGTTTCGATTCCTTCTTGGGCAATTGCTGCAGGTTCACAATTAAACCTTCATGGAAGTGAGGCTGATACTCCTAAAGATTTGATTAAACCTAGACCTGTATCCTCGTCACAAACACCACAACAGATACTTCCTGGTATGGAAGAAAATCCAATTTCACCAGCCTTATCATCTGCAGAAAGGGAATTGCATAGATATTCTAAGATTGGTAATCAAATTTCACCTAATGATGAAATGCCTCTTGAAAAAGTAATCAATGATTTACCTAAGATGGAGCCTCTCGCACAATTTGCGGATTCATATATTTTAGCTCAAGCAGACGAAGAGTTACTTCTTATCGACCAACATGCACTGCACGAAAGAATACGTTTTGAAAGACTAAGATATAATGAGAAACTTTGGACTAGTCAAAAAAGACTGGAACCAATGGACTTAGATTTTGATGCTAAGCAGCGTACTTTATTGGAATCTTCATTTGAGAGATTAAAGCAAGTTGGTTTTGAATTTGAAATGATTAATGAGTCTTGGAAAATGGTTTGCTCACCAAATCTACTCAAAGGAGAAGATGTGATACCGTTTTTGATAGACCTACTGCAGGATTGTTCGGAAGATGGTGCACCTTTGGAAACTGTTGAGAAAAGGAAAGACCACCTAGCATTCCTAAATGCATGTAGAGGTGCTGTTAAGGCTAATAAAAAACTAACACTTCCTGAGATGAGAAGATTACTAGATGATATGCGTAAAATTCCAAACCCTTGGGCTTGTGTGCATGGAAGACCCACAGCACTTAGGTTGCCAATTCATTCTTTAGACCATCACTTCGGCCGTCATGGATGAATTTAGAATTATAAACGCTCAATGAATAGTTCATCAGCGATCATATGGAGGCCTTTACCTCTAATTTCAGCACCAACTTTAGATGCTAAAATAAATGCACTCATAAATATTCTATGGTCTCCATATGAGTCGACTATTTCTTTGGGAGACTTAGGAGATTGACCACCTGGAATTGAGAGCCCATCTTCAGTAATAGTACAATTCATTCCAAAGCAATGCAATAATGATTGTGTGGAAATAAGCCTATTACTTTCTTTAAACGATGTATGTGAAGCACCTGAAATTATTCCTCCACCTGAGATTGCCATCATAATACTAAGTGGAGTTATAAGATCATTAGAATTCGTAATATCTACCTCTATAGAAGAATGTTTAGAGTGTGGTTTTATTATTCCATCTTTCCAAGAAAGTCCAAGTTTTGAAGAGATTACTTCCAGCATCTCATGACCTATAGAATCTACTTTATCGGGCCAACCAATGAGATTTATCTCATAGCCTAAACATAATGATGCTAGCATTGCAAAGCTAGCCATTGAAGCGTCTTTCGGCACTTCCACCTCTTCTGGTAAATTGACTTTCCAAGGAGATAGTTTGACAACCGGGCCATTAAGTTCCATTTTAGAACCAAATTGTTTACACATTTGGTAACTTAATTCCCAATGACGGTTAGAAACTGGAGTCCCAAATCTCTCGACCTCCACTTCTTGTTCTAGACCAGAACTGGCTAAAATCCAAGCAGATAATGGCTGACTGGATTTAGATACATCCAGTTGTATTTTGTCTATCTGTTTACTAAACCATGGACCTGTTATTTTTACTGGTAAACGATTACTTTTATCTAAAAAAGATATATCTACTCCTGATTGCTCGATTGAATTCCATAAAACGTGAGTATCTCTACTACGCAATGTTTCATCTCCATCTATTAGTACTGTGAATGGGAATCTCGAACAAAGTATGGCTACCAATCTTAGAGTAGTACCAGAATTCCCTACATTCAATTTATCTTTGGGCCTTGAAAAACCATTTCTACCAACACCATGAACTCTAAAAGAATGTATTTCATTAGATTTAATTCCATCTTCTGTGGTTATAATTTGCCCATCAGAATCAATATCATTAATTGCAACGCCTAATTGAATTAAGCAATTTTTCATTGAATTAACATCTTCACCACTATTGGCTATACCTGAAATAGTTGTGATGTCATCTGATTGAGATGCTAAAATTAGAGTCCTTATTGCATGACTCTTAGATGGAGGTAATTGCCAGTTGACAATTTTTTTATCCTTCGAAATAGGTACTGATATAACAAGATCTCCTACTGAAATTTCATTCGATAGGTTTGACGATGAAGTATTGTCTTCATTGCCCATGAGCATTCCAAGAAATCATATAACATCAAACCTTGTAAAACAATTCAATAACCTACTAACCTTAGTAATACATATGAGATTGGAGGATTCCCTAGGTAGGCCGCTGCGCGACCTAAGAATCTCTGTCACAGATAGGTGTAACTTTAGGTGTGATTATTGCATGCCTAGAGAACATTTTGATTCTAAATATGAATTTCTACCAAAGGAAAAAATAATCTCATATGAAGAAATTATCATGATAGTTAAGTCGATTTTGCCCCTAGGGCTAAAGAAAGTTCGAATCACAGGTGGAGAACCACTTATTCGAAAGGACATTTCTAAATTAATTAAAATGATTAGAGAATTGGATGATGAATTAGATATTGCTATGACTACTAACGGAGTATTGCTTAGAAGAAATATACAACAACTGAAAGAAAGTGGATTGGATAGAGTCACTGTCAGTCTTGATTCATTAGATAATGATTTATTCAAAGAAATTACAGATTCAAATTATGGAGTAGAGGATGTTTTAGATGGTATTGAAGCAGCCATAGAAGCCGGTATCGAGGTTAAAATAAACTCTGTAATTAAAAGGAATCTAAATGAAAATCAGTTAGTACCTCTTATTGAAAAATCAATCATTTACAATGTTCCTATCAGATTTATTGAATTTATGGATGTTGGTTCAACTAATTCATGGAACTTAGATTCAGTAATCACCGGTTCTGAAATGAGGAAAATCATTCAGAATAAGTTTGGACCTGTTATTCAAAAGAATTCTAATTACTATGGCGAGGTCGCTAAACAGTGGATAATTGTAGATAAGAAGTATGAGATGGGATTTATTGAATCTATTAGTTCACCTTTTTGTGGTTCATGCACAAGAGCGAGAATCTCTTCTAATGGTCACTTTTTCACATGCTTATTTTCAGAAAAGGGTAATGATTTATTGAGCCTCATTCGAATGGAGGCTGAAATATCTGATGTTTCACAGGCGGTAACAAAAATTTGGAAAAATAGAAATGACAAGTATTCCGAAGAAAGAAAAGATGCCACTAAGGAAAGAATTCCTGTGGAAATGTCTTATATCGGCGGCTAATAATCAATCGCTGAAAGTTGTGTATCAATCAAGAGAGTGTTAGAACTCAAATCGATTAACTTGAATTTCCATTCTCCGTTATCAGAGCCAATAGATTTAGAGTCAATTACAAAGTAGTCACCTTTAGTGACTGAATATCCTGCATCACGGTCATGGAAAGACACATTTGAACCAATTACACCGTATACGTCGGTGTCATCAACAAAACCAGTTATACCTGCGCCTTGCCCTGATATTGGTAATAATTGAAATTCTAGCCTGGCTGGGTCTAAACTTTGATCTAAACTAGCAAGTCTGACTACATGAAAACCATTGGATAAACCCCGAGTGCTAACCGATGCTTGCGGTTCAGATTTCTCTACAGTTGTCAAAGCACCTTGCATCATAACAAAAACCATACTGGATAGCATTACAGTAATTGCCAAAAGCAAAACTGTAGCAATAACTGGGCTGACTGCTTGGTCATCCTCAACCATAAGTTGCCGGCTCATATATCGCTGTAGACTCCTCAACACTTGAACCAACCGGAAATAATTACTAGAAAATAGAATTTCTTATACCACTTTACTATGAGGGAGTTACATTTTTCGCTTGGTAATATATTCAGAAAGAGCAAATAGATGGTTCTTCACTTGGTTGTCAGAAAAGCATTGCAATGACTTAACTGCTCTATCAAAGTGATTTTGAATCAGAATTTCAGTGTAGGTAAAACTATCTGACTTTTCTAAAAGTTCAATTAATTCATCGAATAAATCATAATTGAAATTACTAATAATTTCTGCTAGTCTTTCTCTACTCGGCCCGTGTAATAAGGTCAAAGAATGAATCAGTGGTAATGTCATCTTACCTTCATAGACATCTGAACCACGCGGTTTACCTATTGATTCATCTCCCTTCAAATCTAAGAGGTCGTCAACTAGTTGGTAAGCAATTCCTATTTCCATTCCAAAATTAGAAAGGGCTAACTTATGCTCCTCAGAAGCACCTGCAATTACTGCAGCAGCGTGGCAGCCTCCTGAAAAAGGACCTGCTGTTTTTCCTTTAACAATATTCAAATAATCTTCAGGAGTAGTCCTAAGGTTGTTAATATGTTCAATCTGTGAAAATTCAGAAACTGCGATTTCGGAACAATAATTACCGATTATAGTTACAATTTCTTGGTCATATCTACCGCCAAGTGCGTAGCCTTGGACGAATAACCAGTCTCCAGCAATAATTGCTTTTGCCAATCCATGATTAGTATGTATAGTCGGCACTCCCCTGCGATGTGTAGCTTGGTCATTGATATCATCATGAACTAAGGTCGCTGTGTGTAAGAATTCGAAACCCATTGCTAATGCCATCAATTCTTGTGGGTCTTTTCCACCTGCCAACTCATAAGCCAGGAACATCATTATCGGTCTAAGTCGCTTACCTCCAGCAAGTAACATTTTACCTGCAAGTTCCACTACTTCCCCTGAATGAATCCTTGATGCTATCAGTTCCTCGAGGGATTGCTCAATATCAATTCTCAACTCCTCAAAGCGGTTTAAGTGGCCTTTGGAAATCTGCGACATAATACCTCGTGGTAGGGTGTCCTTCTTAACCAATGGTCTACGCCCATGAAACGCTAGGAGTGATCTTAGCCGAGGTGAAATCATGTCAATAGAGGAGCGGTTAACCATTCTTGCTACTCCTTCTAACGGAGACGGTGTTAGAATTCATGTCGAAAAGATGGTCGAACAAAAATCAAAAGAGTTTGACCTCGTTTTGAAACAATTACCTCATCTTGAACCTGCTATTTCGGAATTGAAATCAGGTAATGCTGATCTTGTTGCTATGAGTGCATGGGATTGGAAAAAACATAGTGATGAAGAACTAATTATTTCTGCAATATTACCTCGAAGAGAGCCAACATGGGTATTAGTTAGTGATGATAAACCCGAATATTTGATTTCTAAAGCCAAGATCGTTTGCGATAACTCGCTAATTGTTAGACAATTAGCTCGCCTCAGAGATGATTTAGAGATTACTTCTTCCAAAGACTTTATTTCTAGTTTTGATAATCCAGAACTAGTAGAAATGGATGATAGAGACACTATATCTTGGCTTGAAGAACGCCGTCAAGAACAATTGATAGATGGATTTGTTACAACAAGAAGTTTCCATAGTTCTTTGAAATTTAAGTCTAGAAGACATACTCTTGGGTTGCATAGAGACCATCCTGAAAGAACCCACTTTATACCACCCCCATTACATGGTTTTACGCTTCTCGTATCCAGAAAAGGTTTCCCAACAAGTAAGATCCTTTCAATGAATGATGAGGCTGCAACTATATGTCATCAACTTGAGTCTAGCCTGTATGAATCCCTTGATGATTATCTTCTACCAATAGTTGGAATATATATCGAGCAAAGAAAAATCGGGACAATTCTAAGAGAGGCAAAGCGAAGTAAAGATGATGCAATAATAGACTCTGTGATTGGAAAAGATGGGAAACCAATTAATTCTCAAATTCGAATTCACATGGCGATAGAGACGCTTAGTAGCGATGGCAAAGTTACTGCTATGTGTGAAAGAATAGTACCTCTAGAAAAAGGTCACATGGGTATGGTAAATCTACTAAAAGAATTCAATTTCCTAATAGAAGTAATGCAAAAGGAGCATGAAGAACTGAACCGAGTAATTCATGGAATGCCTGAAAGTTACAAGGATGCTAGAGGAGCAATCTTGAATCTACAAAATCATTCTGACTCTACACCTGATGAATTAGAACTTTCTTGATTCAGAATTAGTTTATCATAACCTTGTTTTGATATAAAAGACTCTAGTTCAATCAATTCAGAAGGTTCTTGGTCATCACACATTTCACTTATCGACTGATCAATTTCACGACTAATTCGTTCCCAAGAGCCTGCAAATCTTTGTAAATCATATGCTAATTTCTCAACAGCCTCAACTGCTGACATATTAGGGTGTAAAACCATAGAGATAGAGTCTGAAATTTTATCATTAGCTAATCTTAATCGAGATATATCTTTGGCGACCTCTAGTAGAGTAATTCGAAGTTCTTCGACACTATTGTTACGTGAGAATTTTCTTTGGGCTTTTTCGATACTCTTTCGCATAGTGATTATACCAGCGACCATCGCTTCTCTAGCCCTTGATGATTCAATAATAGCATTCTCTGCCTCGCTAAGGCGTGTCCTCAATGACTCTTCGAATGATGCCATATTCGATTTTAGATCATTCCTAACTGTCTCTTGTAATGAATCCATCAATTGATAGGTTTCCTTGATAGAAGATTTAGCAGACTTGACACTTCGACCCATGCACTTCCCCAACGCATCCTGTTAGTTATCACCCTTCAATTAATAGGTATAAAAAAATATAATTTTATCATTTCGAGTGAGACTGCACACTTCGAAACTAAGCAATTTTATCTAATTCGACACCGAAGACACATATACTGGTTTGAACGCATAGAGAAACAAGGTGATATGTTGACTAGCAAAGGTGAACTATTGAACGAACTTTATCAAGCTCGTTTTGACCGCCTAAAAGAGATTGCAACGAGTTACCAAATGCCAAAAAATGGTTCTGTTGAATCATTGAGAGCAAAATTAATTGCAAACCTAATACTTGATGAATGGGAACTGGGTAGAAGTGATATTAAGTCTCTAAAGAATAAAGATATTGGGGCCATATTAGGAATCTTTGGAATCAAAAAATCCGGATCGATAAGAGAACGGAGACAGAGACTTTACTTACACATGCATGAAGACCCAAAACAATTAACCCCCGAAAAACTGGATTCTTTGAATAAGAATCAATTGCATGATTTGTGTAAAGTTCTACAACTACCATTGACTGGAGATAAACAATCTTTATTGGTTAGAGTTGCAGGAGTTCTAGCATCGCAACAAGGCTCTTGGGGTAAGGTCAAAAAGACCCTTAGGAGACCCAAGGATTCCAATAATATCACGACGATACCTTCACCATCTGAAGATAGTGAAGTCGCTGTGGAAACAGAATCACAGGGTTCTATGGAATCATCGGTTGAAGAATTTGTATCACAACATCCCGAAGGATGGACATTTGAACAAGAAACCGAACTAAGAAATGACCTTTCGAGTGATGGATATGATACAACTCGTTCAGATGTGGCTCAGTCCATAGATGAAGCACTAAGGTCAAAACAAAATATAGAAAGCAGTATTGAAAGCCCTTCTATGATTCAAACTGCTGAAGAAACATTACCACAAATCAATAGCCTGGAAGTTGAAGCAGCGTTGATTGAATTAAAATCTAGAATGGCCGAAATTGAAGCATCAGGTAGAGACTTCTTGATGGTCAGTTCCTCAAGCGATGAAGAAGATTTGGAGGCGTTCATCTCTAAATTCTCTGACTATGGCTTTTCAGTGGATGAACCTGTAATAAGGAATGCCATTAGAAATAAAATAATGGAATTAGATTTTCAAACACAGAATGAAAAAGACTCAATTAATTCTATGCCTAACTCTTGGCGAGAAAGAGAGGCAGTCAGGGGATTTGAGAATGCTAGAAGTTCCTTGCGAAATCAGTTAACAAATACCTTAGCACTTCATGAAGGAGACTTGGTGAAGGCTAGAATCGCATTTGAGGAAATCGCAAGAAGCATGAAATTAGATTTACGAATACCAAGTATTTCTGGACGATTACACGCATTATTTGACTTGCATGTTGATATCAACGAGGCTGAAGCCCTTCAAGACCCCAACGTGGCAAGAAGAAATAGAATTTTAAGAATATTACATCATGGTTCAGTACATCTTTCTAGCGGAGAGAGAAGAACTATTGATCGATTGGAAAGAAATATCAAATCATTCGAGGAAGTTGTCGAAACTATACTTGAATCAAGTGAAGGTAATTTCCATGAAGCTCAACAAGCCCTCATTATAAAATTCCTAGAGTCAAGAGGATATGAGGTAAATACCAGTGACCTAAGACCTCGTATCCTAGCCTGTGCTGGTATAATTGGTGCTGAATTAGGACACCTTTCTCCATCGGAAATACCTAGAGTTGCTCCAGGGGTAATGGTATCAGAAACTGAAGTTGATGCTATAGTTATCGAATTGAAATCTCTTGCTCAGGCGTTCAAACCTAAGTCTGAACAAATAATACAAGTTATCGAAGATGATGAAGATATTTCAGATGCCGCAGACAGACTAAAGTCAGCAAGAGAAAAGATAGATCATATCGATGATGTTCTCGCTAGATTACGAGGATAATCATCTACTTGCATAGAAGTTTTGTATTACTTGAGTGACCGTTTGAATATCCCTGATATCGCGCCTCAATAAGTCTTCAATTATCTTTTCCCTTTGGTCAACATGCTTTTCAAAAACATCTGGAGTTACACCTGCTGCTTGACAAATTATTTCTCTCAGTTTGGAAGGTATTCCTGTTTCTTCAATTCTATCATTGGCAGCATTATACTTCCAAATGATATTCAATCTAGGCTTATTTCCTTCCATACCGGCAACCTCTGCCACTTCTGTAATTTTTCTTACAGTATTACCATTGACATGTAATCTGGCTTGTATAATTATCAAATCTAAACCAGATAGCATGATTGGAGGTACACTCATTGGGGGGTTAATCATACGAGTTACTGTCTCTTGAGCGGTATTAGCGTGAAGCGAACCGAATGAACCATCGTGACCTGTATTCATGGCAGTTAGCAAAGTAGCTGCTTCAGGACCTCTTACTTCACCAACAATTATTCGGTCTGGACGCATACGTAGGCTTGATTTTAAACAGTCATTCATGTCTACTTCGGGAGTACCATCTGGCCTCTCTCTTCGTGTTTCCATCCTCAACCAATGGTCGTGATAAACCTGTAATTCAGCAGTATCTTCAACTGTTAATAATCTTCTATGCCAAGGAATATACATCCCTAGACAATTTAGAGTTGTTGTCTTACCTGAACCGGTTCCTCCAGCGATAACAAAGTTTGCAGGTCGACTATCTAATCCTTCAATCCAGACCCACATCATAGCAGCAAGGCGCGAGTTAACTGTACCGAATTTTACTAAGTCTAGCATTGTTAGAGGGTCTTCTCTAAATTTACGGATTGTGAGAGTAGGACCATCTGGAGTGATTGGAGGAATTGTTCCATTTACACGGGAACCATCTGGGAGTCTTCCATCAAAAATCGGAACCATACCCGGGCCATCGCCTAATGGGACATTGGTGAATGAAGCTATATTTTTGGCGATTTGAATTCCTGCATCATCATCAATCCAAACATTAGTCCTACACATTCCGTGTTCTCTATGGGCAACTTTAACGCATTGAGTACCACCGTTATACATTACTTCTTCTAATTCATCATCTTCTAATAATACTGCAATATCTCCATATGGGTTAGGTTCTATAGAACCATCTACATGGTAAATAGGTGATGGGTGATTTGGTTCTAAATAAATTGTAACTCTACCATATTGCGCTAATACTTTTTCTGACATAATCTAACCTCCAATCATCTTTACGGCGCCTAAATAAAGGCCCATTGAGACAGCCATCCAAAACGGTAACCACCAAAGAAAATCTTTCATTCGACCCAGCATCCTGCCGGATACTGAAGCTGCAATCGCCGAAGAGGCTGCAAAGAATAGGGAAAATGTTTGATTAAAATCACCAATCTGATATCCCTTGTTTGCCGGAGCGAATAAACCAACAATAAAAGCGATAAGAACAGGTAGTCCAATACATACAAAAATTATAATCAATATACCTCTACCTTGAAGTTCACTTTCTCTTCGATTCATAAGGTCGTTTAATCTCTCATAATCCATTGATAGGTCTGAAAGAATCCCTTGCAAAGGGGCATCTTGTTCGATTGCTGTTTCAATTAGAACTGTAACTCTCTGCACTTGTGCTGAGCGTGTTTTTGAAGCAAATGCTGAAAGGGCTGCATCAAAAGAGGATGAATGGCTAGATTCCAGAGTTTCAGTCAAAAGTTTACCTAGGACACCCGGAGTGTTTCTTCCTTGCTGCAACATTGCCTCTTGAATACCTCTTCCAGCCCCTACAGCATCGGATAATGATTCAAGTAGACCTGGCAACTGATTCTCAATTTTTCTTCTTCGATTCCTTTCAATTATTGGCGGTATTCCACCTGCTGAAAAGGCTACACCTAGAACGATTAAAATAAGCAATAACATCTGATCATTGAATGCTTCAAGGAAATCAAATATCATACTATCACTACAACCCTGGGTCTTTGGTATGAGCCTTCAAACCAATCATAATCATACCAAAAAGTGTCATGAATAAACCTACATTGACAACTGATTGAATAGTAGATGCTGGAGGTAATTTCATGAAGGCTCCTAAATCTCCACTCATCAATTGAGGAATTAAGCCTACAATTGCTAAAATAATCGGACCTATCATTCCAATAGATAACAATGTTTCAGGAACTCCACCAAGATCTTCGATATATTTCTTCACATCTTCATTACGATCTTCTTCCATCCTCTTACCTTGCTTTCTAAGGGTTTCAACAAGGTCTGTGTTCTGGGTCAAGTTAGTGTACATAGTATTCAGCAAGCGTCGATATCCATCTGATTCAGATTTATTCATTAAGCCCTTGATTTCTTTTTCTAGCCCTTTTGATTTACCAGTACGTAATTTTTCCATAATTGTTGAAAAGTCTGTAGATATGATACCATATCCGCCAGTCCCTATAGTATGAATTGCTGCTTCAAGCCCTACACCTGAAGACATTAATACATCCATGGTACGTATAACGTAGAGAATTTCTCTTTTCTCCTCAAGTGAACGCATAGTAATTCCTCAAACAATATCTTCAATTAATTCAAATTTGAATGATTCATTAGAACCATCGTACTCCATAGATGCAAAAACAACTTTGACGTCTCTTTCTTCAAATGGGTCATGTATGCATGGTTGGCCAGATCTAAACATAGCGAGTATTCTCTTGTATTCGTCCAATTGCATCTCTCCACTGATTGTATAAATCGCAGACTCTGACCCTTCATCATGCAAATTGTCGCCCTCTTCACCACGAACTATTGTACGTGTCAATCTACGTGTCAATCTTACTTTGATATCCGCATCAGGTATGCGAACCCAATCAGCGCTAGTCGTGCCCGTAGCCGGGCGGATGAAAAAATCCATTCCTGCCATATAGTGACCTCTACAACAAGCACACAAGCGAAAGAACTTGAATGTGTTGGGAGAAAATGTTTCAAGAAACGATTCTAAACCATCCAAATGCTGGTTCATGAATTGAACCTTCATCAGATAATACTTCTATTTTCTCTTCCGCTACCGAACGTGAAAAACCTCTTGCTGAAGCATTGGTAATCAATGTTTCAAAGTCGACACCTTCGCCTTGGTCTAATTTCTTGATAATATCAAGTAAGATATCTCCAAGTTCGTCCGAACTATCTTTATTTTCATCGCCATTTTCTTGCACATGTACTATTTGTTGTTGAGGGGGAGTTGATGCAGCCTCTATCTTACCTTCAGCAATATCTAAAGCTTGCATTATGTTAAGATTATAATGCTCTAAATCAATATCGCCATAGTGATTTCTTGAAGCCACTAATCCTTCAACCATATTACTAGCAACCTCTTGCTTAGTTAATGATTCAATAGTAGGCTCGAAATCCAATGAATCAGTAAATATTTTCATTCTTTCCAAAGTATCTTGGCAAGTTTTTGTTAGCCAAGTTGCATACCTATGACTGTCTATTTCACAAGCTTCTTCGGGTCTTAGAGAGGTATATATCGCACCCTCTTCGGTTTGAAATAAGCGCGTCTTAGCAACCATAAGAAGCAGTATAGGCTCTCCGCTTTCCACCTTAGGTGATAATTGTAAAGTAAGTTCGCGCATAGAATCAGAAGCATAATCACCGACTGAGAAATAATGAACTCCCGATGGATCTCTAATTTGTCCTTGGTATAGAACTGAACCATTTGCAGTATCCCTCGGTTCTAATCGTTCAAGAAGGCCTGCGACTATAACACGGTTGACTTTCGAACCTAACTTAGTAATAACATAAGATGGATCAAACTCTCCTGAGCCCTTCTCATTAAGCGTCGATTCTCCAAATTCAGAAGCTAACATATGCCATGCTGGTTGTCTTTTAAAGGAACGAGATGGTTGCATTATTGCACCCCCCATTTGGCTCTTATTTCAGTAGATATTAACCCTGGGTCTTGCTCAACCAATTGAGTACTATCTGCTAGTAACATAGCACCTTGTTCATCTACTATCGTTCTCCCTGAAGCAGACACAAGTTGGCCAAGTAACTTACCCCTTAGATTCTGAACAAACTCCATTTGGCCATTTGATTCAATTTCTACTTTAAGTTCATCCTCAGTCATACCGAGTAGGCTTAGAGATGCTTCTTTGTTAACTAATAATGATGAAGTTGCAATACCGTCATCTAAAACTAGCCTCAATCTAACATCTTGATTTCCTTCATCATCTCCGTGTTCACTACAATTACCATCACGCAAGACTCTTCTGCACTGTGTACAACGCATGATTATCCCGCAATCATCCCTTACACTGGCAACTATCCCTTGAGTAGAAATACCTACTCTACTAGAACCGCTTACCAGTTCATTAAGAGGCACTTCCACAACATGGTTAGAAAGGTCTATAGAACCATCCCATGGAGTCGATTCAAGAATTTCAACTTGCACGGCTTTATCCACTGTTATGTCGGGAATACCTTGCCAAGCACGTACTCGAACTCCTTTGACTTTAATTGTCACTGGTAAATCAGATTCACTGATTGGTAATTCTTCCCAAGCACTCATTCTACATTTCCCTGTAGGGTCAGCAATTTGACCAGACCAAAGGAACTTCTCTTCACCATCACGAACAAAGGAGCGTTTGGACCATTCTGTAATTTGGACTATTGCTTCGACATCTCTAGAGCCATCCCTCAATTGGGAAATTGTAACTACATTCTGTTCCATTAGAGCCTCTGCACCTGCAAAGTTGGAATCATGATATAATTCGACTTTAGTAGTTCTTCCGAAATTTAGTTCCGGTGTATCTCTAAAAGTTCTGACCTGAGCGCCCTCAATCTTCACTAAAACTCCAACCTCATGATCGAAAGGCTCCCAGGAAAGGAAACCTATAGTTCCCGATTCATCGGCCATTCTCCCTCTAACAACGTCTATAGAACCAGAACCGTCTTTCTTGTGGATTTGGTCTGGGCGTGAAGATAAGATTCTCCCCACCACACAAACATAACCATCGTTTGGAATACTATTGATTGCTATAGGTTCACCCGGTGCAACTACTGGTCTAGTTCCTTCCCTAAGTACTGCAATACGGGTACCTTGGTTTATGTTTAGAGACATTCGACCTTGATATTCATTTACTGAAGCCCCTTCAATTCTCACTACTGTCCCTGGAGAGATATTCGAATTAGGCCCCCAGTCTTTGTATTCCCATCGAGTTCTTTGCCCTCCTTCATCCCAGGGGTTATCTTCAAGCAATCCAAAAGCAATTTGCTTTTGTTCACCTCTGATAGTTTGCTCTCTCAGATTATGAGAGATTATTTCCACTTCAATTTCTATATCTCGATCGGCTGCTGAAAGTTCATTTAATCCTGCAACCTTCTTAGAAACCGTTTCTTTTTGAGTACTTGCAACTGTTGAATTTGAAGTTGAAGGAGCCATATCTCCTTTAAATCTACGAATTATCGAACGTAATGCGTCTTGGGGAGGAATATAAAATTCACTTTCATATTTCGCAAAGGCCTCTTTGACCTCTCCTCTATCTGCACTTGGGCATTCTGATAAAACTGCATTAATATGATCATCATATTTATCTTCAGACATTTATCATCACCCCGACAGACGTTGTGTTCATCCATTGTCTGTGCGGAGTACAGACTTCGGGTTTTCGTGCGGATTGGTTTAGACTTGACACTCCCTTTACCTCCATGGTATAGGATACCACAGACGACGGGAAATAAAGAATGCCCTTGAAAATCAAATTGGATTGACTCTTAACCCCTGCATTAGTAAAATATCTGGAATATGCATACTACCGCCAGAGACTCTGACATCATCGCCCAGAAATACATCTTTAGTTAGCGCTTTAGCCATGTTACCCGAAAGACCAGCTTGCTTAATTGCGCCGATTACTTCTCCTTCTTGTACTCTCAAGATAGAACTTGTAGTAACTGAAAAGTCTCCACTCGTTGGGTTGGCTGTATGTGCGCCCATCACGCTATTTACGATATATCCGGAATCCATACGCTCTAGTAACTCATCTATGCTACTTGATTTAGAACTAGAAATTAGTTCCAGGTTGCTACAAGTAGTGACTGGTGGACTTTGATGCCCCCCCCTTGATGCTGAACCTGTTGTTGAAGCTTTGTCGATTTTTCCTTCAGCGACTAATTTAGCAGAATCTCTAGTAGACCATAAGGAGCCAACTAGTTTCCCTGAATCGACTATTACTTGCCTCTGAGTTGGAACTCCTTCACCATCTCTCGAAGAAGATGAACTTCCACCTTCCATCCTGGCATTATCGATCAATGTGAGGTCATTGGCGAGAACTTGCTCTCCTTGTTTACCCGACCAAAATGATTCCATGCGAGTCAAACGTTCCCCTCTAATGGCAGAGGATACCACAATAGAGAATAGTGAACCAAGTCCTTCAGATGTCATCAAAACTGGTAAGTCTTCGGCTCCACTATCGACCTTTATTGGATCTCTCGTTTTTTGCGCCCAGTCAACTGAACTTGCAATACAATTAGGCACCTTATCGATGAGTTTCTTACTAGATTCGCCTTGCCATGAACTTGTCAATTGGTCATTCTCATCTATAGAAACTTGAACTCCAAGTCCATGAGAAGTTGTAATTCCATGGTGGTCTATCCCTTCACTTGAAGTTAAAACTCCCGCAGTTGCACTAACTCCTAGGCCACCACCAGTTACTACTGCTCTTTTATCGAGCGATGAAACTTCACTTAAAATTGAATCTGCTTGTTGTAAAAGTTCTTCAGGGCCTACGGAAAGAATTCTCTTATCAAACAAGCCTTTGACTTCTTCAGTCTCTTGACTGCTTGGTAAGGAAAAACCCTTAATCGAAGGAGATATACGAGCAATGGATAATGCTTGCTTAATTGCATTATCAGCAGATTTCAAATCTACCAAATGAGCATATCCAAATTTACCGTCTTCAATGACTCTAATTCCATATCCACCTTCACCACCGCCTGCAGCTAGTGATATCTTGCCCGCCTCGATATCTAATTGATGACCATAAGATTGCATTGCAATTATTTCCCACTGCTCTATCTTATTTTGACGACACAGATTTGCAATCTGATTACTTCCATCAACAAGTCGATCCAAGGCATCATCAGGTAGCATATTCATCCCACCAGGGCTTCCTTAATTCTCATAATCGGGCCGCCGTCACCTACAGGTACGGTCTGACCTTTACCACAAAAGCCAGGGGCTGCTAATCTTGAATCAGTCGTTAGTCCATCAACATCTTTGAGAATTTGTAAAGTTAATCCACTGACACTGACATCTTTCAACGGAGTAGTAATTGAACCATTTTCAATCAACCATGCTTCTTGGGCAGCAAATTGAAATGAACCTCTACCTGTATCGACTTGTCCGCCTCTGGAACCGCAAGCATATACTCCATACTCGATATCTTCAATCAACTCATCCAGGTCATTGTGGGTACCACCTTTAATCAGAGTATTAGACATTCTAACCAGTGGGTGGTGGAGTCCGTCCTGTGCGCGAGCGCCAGCATTTGGCTCAATACCAAAGTGGTGAGCGGATTCTCTGTGATTCAAATAATCGGTCAAAACTCCATTCTTAATCAAGCATTTTTCTTTGGTATCCAATCCTTCATCATCTATTGGGTGAGCTCCATACCCCCCTCTAATGGTGGGGTCGTCTATGACAGTGACAATATCATTACCAATCTTCTGACCTAATTTACCGTCTAAGCAAGAGTCACCTGCTGCAACTAGATCTGCTTCACAGGGATGGCCTAATGCTTCATGAATGTATACTCCTGTTAAGTCTCTGTCGGCCACTAATGGCAACTTGCCTGAAGGAGACCTCTCAGCCTTTAACAACCGAATAGCTGAAGTCTTAGCATCGCTACCCAAAGTAGCTAAATCGCATTGTTCAATCAATTCCAAACCCCCTTCGCCGCCATGCCTGGTTCGGTATGAAACTACATCTGAACCATCTCTGGCAGTCACTGTAGCATTGATCAAAGACCTTTGGAAAGACCAAACACGATTCATCCCTTCACTAGACATAAATTCTGTATGAATATGTTCATCATGCCAGCCACAAATTACAGATGCTATTTTTTTATCATCTTTTGAATTCTCATAAAGTACGTTTAGAAGATCTAGTTTTTCCTCTAATTCAGTCACTCTAACATCTTTTTCTGGAATCCAATGTACCGAGTCTTCAATGATTGGAACGTCTGCCAGAGAAACTGGTTTATCCTTTGAACTCCTTCTTTCTGCTACAGCCTTAGCCAACCTAACTGTGGATTCTACTTGACTTGGTATCGATTCAATATCAGTAGTTGAATGAACACCCCAAGCACCATTCGCTAAAACCCGCATAGTGGCTCCAACTTCTTGACCTGGAATTGCTCTCTCAAGTTGTCCATCCCTAGTGGCTACGCTTGAATCTGTAATGGATACTAATCTAACTTCAGCATAACTCGCTCCAAAATCAGAGGCTTCCTGTAAAGCAGAACGGATTTTCTCTTCGTCCAAGTACCTACGGGCGTTATCATAAGCGTCTTCGATGGGAGATTTAGCAAGTACCATGCTACTATGTAAGAGACGAGAGTGTTTGAACTCTTCGAATTTATGAGTTAAATTCCGATGATAATATAAATCCAATTAAAGAATCTTCAAAGTTTTCTATTTGTAATTTATTTACGTCCATACCTAATTTAACGGCATTGTCTAAATCAAGTTCAGGAGATTCTTTATTTGCCACTAAATCTAGCGATTCGAGAATATTTAAACAAGTACTTTCAAAAAAGTTGGAATGGTCACTACTAGGCAAAATTGTATCTTCGAGAGATTCATCAAGTTGCCTTTCAGGAAGATAAATCAACCAGCCATTGGTATCTTCGTTGGCGACCCCTGCTCTTTGGAAGGCTTCCGATACGTGATGAGTTCCAGCAATAAATCTAATAAATTCAGCATCTATAGTTCTTGCAAGAGGATTTTTTCGTAAAAACCTCCTCTCACAACAATGCCATGCCGTCCATAATTGAGCATCGCTATGTGCTGCATGAGAGCCTAACATTAACCATCTCTGCGAAGGACGAATGTCAAGAAATTGTTTGACTATTTCCTCCGGTGATGATTCCGTCTTAGACCATGCCATGCAAGGGAAAGAACCTAACTCCATATATCAGGCCAAAAGGTTATTTTTCTTCAATCATCCGATTCTTTTTCATCAAAAAGAGGAATATCGTCATCTCTATGCTTGTGAGGTTTTTGACCTTTAGAATTCTTAGCATTGGATTTAGAAATTATTTTTTCGACTTCGGCAGTTATCTTACTTAGAAGTAAAGGACCCCAACCCCTCAAACTAAGCAAATTATTTCTCTTCGAACTACTCATTGAAATTACTTGTTGAGGAGTCCTTATGCCTAAGTTTGCCAATTCTCTAGCACGTGAACGACCAATATTTCTTATATTTACAAGAGTGAGTAAATCTTCTTTACATCCATGCCTTGTTCTCTGCCTAAGAATATCTACTTTCTTGATAATTTCTGATATTTGGGGCATGTGTTCCTGTGAAAATACATCATCTGCGATTAGGATTTCCTTAGAGCCTAATAATAGCCAAGATGCCAAATCTACCCTATGATGTAAATCACCAGGACTAACATCCAAACTCTTTTCTATAGAACGCATGCTTTCTTCTTCAGACCATTTTTCAATTAGCCATGCAGACTTAACATTTCCAAGTAACCTTTCATCATAAGTGGAATCTGCTAATAATTCACTTTCCACAGAATTAGTCTTCAACCATAGATTAGAATTTATTTCCATATCACTATTTTTAGCCCATAATGATGAGAAGTCGGGGGTTGTAGCTATCAAGTGTAGTAAGCCAAAATTAGTAACTTCTCCACTTTTCCTTACTTCTCTCCTCACAGCCCTTCTTAGTCCAACTCTCAAAAGTGAAGCCGAAAGAGGATCTAAGTAGAGTTGGGTTATTCGTTCACCCATCAATGTCGCTTCATACTTCATTGCCGAAAACTCATTCTTATCATCAGAGTGCCATGCCCCTATATGAGATAGTTCAGTGGCTTTCTTAAATCCAAAACTCGGCTCACTGAAGGCTGACTGAGAGTTATTAACCGGCTTATGAGTATTGGGTGATTGAAATTCAACACCAACAGTAGAATGGGCAATATTCGCCCATACAGGCATACTATCATCCCAATCATCGTCATCATCAATACCTTCATCTGCCCTTTTATTAGCATAGGATTCATCAACACCCAGTCTTCTGATAAATCTTTCATCAACCAGCCAATTAAGCATATCATCAACCCTTTCATTTAGTATAGCTTTAGAAATACTAAACCCGAGAAATGTTGATTCCAAAAAATCGCCTATATCTCCACGGTGTTGTAAACCACCGGTTGAAATAATCGATAGTAAATGAGTCCTTAGTGCAGGCTCACTAGCAAGTTTAGAAGAGATTGATTCTATATCTCCAAAGAAATATCTTTCACTGACATCGTCAGCAATTTCCCAACCATCTGTTCCTTTGCAGAGTATCCAAGCCTCTCCATAATCATCATACTTTGGTCGTCCAGCACGCCCTAACATTTGTCTTACTTCCATTACCGGCAGCGGGCGGCTCATACCATCATCCCACCTTTTTACATCTCTAACCAAAACTCTTCTCGCTGGTAGGTTAACTCCTGCGGCAAGAGTTGGAGTTGCTGTCAAAGCCGATAGAAGACCCTCTTTGAATGCCGATTCGATAGATTTCCTCTGACTATGAGTTAGTCCTGCATGGTGAAATGCAACCCCTCCCTTGATGCATTGTTGTAACTTTTCACCCATCGCTGTTTGAGATCTACCTTCGATAGATTCTGAAAAGTCGTTTAGCTTGATTGCTTTTTCTGGATCTTCTTTTTCTAGAAGTTTAGAAAGTCTCTTTGATAATTTCATGGCCTCTGATTCTGCACTTCTTCTAGTTCCAACAAAAATCAGTAATTGTCCTTTCTGCTCAATTGTATCTTTTAGGACTACCCATGTTGGTTGAGTTTTGGGGCCATCTAAATCCCTGGGAGGGTTTAGTATGTCTGGCGAGGTGGAAACTTCCGAAGATTGAACCATTCGAGGTTCAAGGTGTAAATCATGGAATGTACTATATTCCAATGCGACTGGACGCCAATCAGATTGAATTAGATCAGCATCTAACCAATTGGCTAAGTCTTGACAATTGCCGACTGTTGCCGATAATGCAACCAATTGCGCATCTTTTCTTAGAAATCTAAGTTTTGTTAGATTAATCTCTAGTGTTGGACCTCTAGTTGAATCATTCATCAAGTGAAATTCATCGGCTACAACTATGGATACACGTGACATCGTTTGAGAATTATTTCTGATTATTGAGTCTAACTTCTCAGAAGTACAAACTAGAATATCACATTCCTCAATTTTCTTTGCTTCAGAGGTTGAGTCACCAATTCCTAAACCAACCGTCAAATTTAATGAGTCGGCAATCGCCTTCAAATCTTCGAACTTCTCACTCGCTAAGGCTTTCAATGGCACGATATAAATCGCCTTCGTACCTATTTCTTCAACCATTAATTTTCTTAATATTGCAATATATGCTACAAGAGATTTTCCACTTGCTGTAGGGATTGCTAAAAGTACATTCCTACCTTTGAAAATTGAAGGCATAGCCTCAAACTGGGGTGGATGTAATTTTGTTATACCCCACTTAGTGGTTATGAAGTCGATTACTGAATCAGGTAAATCGAGTTCGGAAATATGTCCATTTCCGCTCGCCATGTTTGGTCTGTCGCGCCAACAGTCCAAAAGGACAACGCTTGAACGAGTAATTCCGACACGCATAAGACCCCTCGACTACTCACCTATCAACATGAGCGATGAGATAGACTCAATTATCGAAGATAGACTTTCAGTTTTTGACGATGAACCAGACCTAAACGATTGGGTAGAAGTGATGTGTGGAGCTGCAATGGCGGTCATCGGTATTTTCCATTTAGTTCAGCCAGGAGAATTGGTTGATCCCGATATTATGAGGTGGTTCGCAGCGGCTGTTGTTGCTGCCGGTGCTATTTGGGCTGGACACGGGCTAAAAGATATGGCAGTGAAAGAAGTTAGACGCTCAATTGCAATTCTAGATCTCTCGGATGATGTTACTTCTGACGGACCTGACCATGGACTGATTAGGGATGTATTATTGAATCCTGAAGGTTACAAGAGCTTTCTATTAGAAGCATATAATTCTGCTTGGGATGATGGAATCATTACTGAAGAAGAATTAAATGAACTAAAATCCTTCCAGAGTGCTCTTGGAATTACTGATGAAGAAGCGGCAGAGATGAACGTTGATGCGGCCATTGAGTCTGCTGCTAAAGATGGTGATATCAGTGAAGATGAAGAATCAATGATTAAGAAAATCGCTGAAGATGCTGACATGGACGTGGATGTCAAGGTCGAAGAAGCAAAGACCAAGGCTAAAACAACTAAGTCGAAAAAGAAGTGATTAGATTTTCCGATCTTTAAGAATCGTATCACAATCTCTGCACTTATACCTTCCTTTAGACGGCTTTTTCCTAGGAAACTCTTTGTTACAGTTTTGGCATGTCCAAATCCATTTAGCATTCTTCAATCTTAAAAATTCTGTGAATTCAGAACCATGCTTAACTGCTTTACTTCCAGGCCAAGATTTCTCTAAAAATCTAAATTGTTTATCATGCTCTCTAAACCCAAGTGCATGAATATACTCATGATGTAATACAAAGGCAGCATAAGCACTCCATTTATCATCAAGTAAGAGTGGATGAATATTTATCTCTTCGACATCAGAAGGTTCTAGATTTGAAATATCTGAGCCTTTTTTCCATCTGGTAACTCCATGCCTTTGAGTCGCATTTATTCTAAGAACCCCTAAATTGATTTTTGTCAATATTTCTGTATTAGTCTCATTCCAAATATCCATATCTTGCATTAGATCTAAAACAATTGACCTCAATTGTTCTAATCTAAGTTTCTGGTCAGGCTTTGGTTTGACCATCAGAAACCCTCAATTCCAGCGATGATAAGCAGGATGGCCATCTTTTACAGCAACAAATAATCCATCACCTGTCGCACATACTTTGCCATTCGCCTCGAGAAGAAGTTCGATTTCGACTTTATTTCCATTTATCGATTTTATTTGACTCGTAATACATAATACAGTATCTGTAGGGGTTGGCCTTCTAAGTTGAACTGAATAAGATGCAGTAACTGTACATGGTGGCTGGTCTAATTCGCCATCATCCATCAAAGCAACAGCAGCAGTCCAGTTTCCATGACAATCAAGAAGAGTACCAATTATCCCACCATTTATCATTCCAGGAAAGGCTTGGTGATGCTCCTCTGGTATAAATTCGAGATAGAGACCATTTTCAATCCTTCGACTGACAATTTGTAATCCATTTTCATTTGCCGGTCCGCAACCAAAACAAATTGAATTTGGTGCAAATTCTTGTTGAACACCAATCTCATCCATAATCAGGCTAACAGTATTCCGTCTTTCTTTGTTTGGATTAATAGTTTAGAATAGCATTGTTCTTGATGAATGAACTACTCGCCTGTACATGGGTGAGAAGAAGAAGGTCAAGAAGACCAAGATTAGAGTAGCCCATGAATTACCAAAAAGAAGGCGTATTGCTATTCAAGAAGCCTTGGATGCACACCAAACTGAAGACCGTCCAGAGTGGGACCGTAGTGCTGAATGGGGAAATATTAGACTTTATAGGAAAATAATCAAACCTGGTACAATCAGAACTATCTCAATGCCTCTCTTAGAGGTAGATTTAGGAGACCCATGGCCAATTCCCGTAACAATAATCCATGGGGAAAGACCTGGCCCAACCATTACTATCCTCGGGGGAATTCATGGTGATGAGTTAACTGGACCTTCCGCTTGTACTCATTTACTATCAAATGCCTTCACAGATATTGGTAAAACTCTAGATCCAAAACAAATGGCTGGTACTGTGAGAATTGTTCCAGTGGTTAATCTACCTGGTTATCGTTCAAAGTCGAGGTATTTCCCTGATGGAAGAGACCTAAATCGTAATTTCCCTGGAAATTTCAAAAGTACCACAACCCGCCGTGTTGCAGCACAAGTATGGAAGTACTTACTAAGCGATACAGATGCGATAATAGACCTCCATAGTGCGGCTAAAGGGCGGTCTAATATGCCTCAATTAAGGGCTGATTTAGCTCATGCTGGTTCCAATATTTTGGCAAAAGCGTTTGGAATCGAAATTATTCTAGACTCTAAACCACCTTCGGGTTCACTAAGGAAATGTGCTATTGAAAACGATATTCCATCAATCACTTACGAAGGCGGGGGAGCAAATCTATTGGATAATGAAGCAGTCAAGGTTGCAATTCATGGAGTAACAAATGTGCTTAGATCACTTCGAATGATTCCTGGAAAGCCTCATCGACCAAGGTTTAGAATGTTAGCCAGTGGTTCTTTGTGGCTTAGAGCGAGTGAAGGAGGGCTATTGGATATGTTTGTTACCTCGGGCTCTGTAATGAGAGAAGGAGAAGTTATTGCGACTATTTCCGACCCAGCTACACCTGGCCTTACGGTAGATATTGTAGCGCCAGAAGACGGGTTAATAGTCGGTGCTGCAACTAACCCATTTACTGCTAGTGGAATGCCGGTTGCTCATTTCTTACCTGTTTCTAAGCACATAGCACTACTTGAAGAACAGATTGATGAAATGGGTAATTTTATTGTTTGCGGCTCCGAAGAGGAAGCGGCTTGGAGAGAAGAACAAGATGTTGATGAAGTGAATGTCGAGGGAAAATGGAGTGGTGGTGGAGTCGATACTGAATGGATGATAGGACGCTCAAATCAACAAAAGTCAAACCCATTCTCCGATGATGAAGAAGCTGGTGCTTAAGATTTATTTAGAAACTGGCTCACTGCTGCTTCTACTTCTGAATCTTCCATATTTCTTCTTTGACTTTTAGCGACTTCAAAAATGTGGGCTACTAACTCATCTTCTGCTTCATAGCCATTTTGCTCAAGCCACCATATTATATTGGAACGACCAGCCATATGGCCAATTCTGATTACTTGTTTTAATCCAAAATCACCAGCAGGCACTCCAGAGTATACTCTATCGGCTAACCAATTATCGCCTTTTTTCATGGCTTTGATAACTGCAGATGCATGAACTCCTGTTCCTGTTTCAAATGCATCCTCTCCAAATACTGGATAATTTCTAGGAAGTGGAACTTCTATGTACTTATTTGCTAATCTAGTATATTGGTCTAGGTGAGTCAAGTCATTATCAATAACCCCCATTAGTTTTAGATTGACTAAAGTTTGATCCAATGGCGCATTACCTGCCCTTTCCCCAACTCCTAAAGCGGTTCCATGAATTACATCAGCACCTGCTTCAACTGCAGCAATATTATTCGCAACTCCAAGTCCTCTGTCTTGATGGCCATGCCAGTTCACTTCAATATCACTTCTATGGTAACCACCATCTTTGATTACTTCTTCATCAATGAAATTTAATAATTTCTTGACACCATTAGGAGTTACGTGCCCGCATGTATCGCAAATACATAATCTGCGAACACCCAATTCCATGGCTCTTTGATAAATTTTCTTAACATCTTCAGGTTTTGACCTAGTTGTGTCTTCGGTAACAAACATCACTTGAACATCACTTTCAACAGCAAAACTCACTGCCTTTTCCATAGTAGAAATCAACTTATCCATAGTCCAACCTTCAGTATATTGACGAATCGGACTAGTTCCTAAGAAAGCAGATGCTTGAATCGGAATTCCATGCTTATTCTGCATTTCAACTAGAGGTTCAATATCATTCATCAGTGTCCTTACTGCAGCGCCGGGTCTAATTTTGAAATCATTTTCAGTTATATGCGAAAGTAATGCATTGATATGTTCTAGATGAAATGGACCTGCACCTGGGAGACCTAAGTCGACTTTTTGAATTCCTAATTTCTCCATATAACTTAGTAACTCTTTCTTTTCTTCGATTGTCGGATTCCTTGCACTAGGACTCTGTAAACCATCCCTAAGTGTTTCATCATCAAACCAAACTCCATGTGGATGATTAGATGGGTTCCTGTTAAATTCATACTCAATAGTATTCCAATCATATATCAAAGAACGCTCTTCCATAGTAATCACCTTGGCCAGGAAATAAATTCCGCCCTATACACGACAAACCGTAATCATGTTTGAAGTCGTCGATAGTCGAAATCACTCTTCTTCATTCAAACTCTTCAATTCGAGTGCGGCTTCGAACTCTTTACGATCGATTACACCATCTTGATTTGTATCCATCTCATCAAAGTCCTCGTCGTCGTCATCCATCAATTCTGCAGGTAGTCTCGCCACGAAAATGATTTCATCACTGAATCCAGATTTACCCTTATTTCTAAGTTCCATAATTCTTGTACCTTTAGATTTCTTAGATTTTGTCTCTTTGGTTTGATTGGCTCTGAGTCTAATCATCATACCTTTCTTAGTTAAGACAAATAGGTTGTCATCAAGGTTTGGAATATGCCTTGCAGCAATAATTTCATCCCCCTCTAGTTTATCGACATTCATAGTGAAAGCACCTTTAGCACCAGGGTTTGTTTTTCTGTAACCATCGGTTCGCTCCATCAAATCACCAGTATCTTTGTCCACTTTTTGAACACCCTCAGCGTCAAGGTAAGGAATCTTTTCAGCAGTACCGAGTCTGCTTCTCTTTGCCATACCATTCTTTGAAATTGTCAAAATTTGAGTTTCGGTATTGTCTGTTGCAATCATTCCTACAACATGACCTCCATCAGCACCCTTTCTGCTACCTGTTTTGATACCATAAACTCCAGCGGAAACTCTTCCTGATGACCTGATTTTATGGCAAGAGAAACGACTTGCAAGTCCTGTACTAGAGATCATTACAATATCCGAACCATCCGTTCCACATCTAACATTTACCAAACTATCTCCATCAAGTTTGAATCTGAGTGCATATTTCCCATTACGGTTTATCCTTACATACTCTTCTAAACGAGTTTTCTTGATTAGACCTAGTTTTGTTGCAAATAATAGATAATTACCTTCAGGTGTTTCGAGTAGGTCTCTAGAAATTGGTAAAATTGTAACTATATTCTCGTCCTCCCTGAGACTTTCAAGTAAGTTTCTGATATGCCCTCCACGGGAATGTCTACTTCCCAAAGGAGTTTCCCAAGCCTTCAAGCCGTATACTCTTCCTTGGTCTGTAAAAATTAATAGCCTATCTTTACTAAAACATGTAACAATTAGTTGGGGAGTATCTTCAGCCTTTGTAGCGACACCTTTGAGACCCTTACCTCCTCTGTTTTGAACTCTAAATGATTCTACTGGCAAGTGGCGGATATAATTGTCTTCACTAAGAGTGATTGCAATTGCACGTTCTTCAATCAGGTCTTCTCTATCCATCGAAAGTGGCATTGGGTCAATATAAGATCGTCTTTCGTCACCATGCTTCTCAACCATTTCATTAAGTTCTGAAAGTAGAATATCTAATCTTCTAATTCTTGAAGAAATAATGTCACTTAAATCTGCAATCTTTACCTGTAGTTCAGAGTATTCCTTCTGAACCTTATCAACATCAAGACGGCTTAATTGATATAATCTCCTTTCAGCAATTGCCTTAGCTTGTGGCTCTGTAAAGTCAAATACAGCGATTGAACCAATTGTTTCATCACCACGAAGTACAGACTCAAACTGTTCACGGCTAGCACTAGCTTTACCTGCTGCGATAACATCATCAATTCTATCCTGTGCTTTGACTAAACCTTCCAAAATATGAGCTCGTGATTCTGCTTTTAATAATTCAAACGCAGCACGTCTTTCAATTACTGATTCTCTATGGTCTACATAGGTATGTAGAATAACTGGTAATGTTAGTAAAACCGGCCTACCATCTAGGATCCCCATCATATTTGCTGAATATGACTCTTGAAGACGGCTCGATTTGTATAGTTGATTCAATACTGCATGAGGGTCAGCATTGTTTTTAACTTCAATTACTACTCTAATTCCCTCTTTAGAGGATTCATCTCTAATATCTCGAATTCCAACAACTGTACCTTTACTGACTAATTCAGCGATATGGACTAGCATATCGGCTTTTTTAACTTGATAAGGAATTTCATGAATGATAATTCTCTTTCCATTCTGGTCATCTAGTACATCACACTTTGAGCGAACATGGAATCTTCCCTTTCCTGTTGAATACATATCGAATATGCCGTCCACACCATGAATCCCAGCACCTGTTGGGAAATCCGGACCTTTTATATGCTCCATGTAATTTTCTATAGAAAGATTAGGCATGTTATATTCATCTACACCTTCTTCGATAATTGTCTTGACGTGAAGATCTATTGCACCAGCAACTTCAGTGAGATTATGAGGAGGAATACGAGTTGCCATTCCTACGGCAATACCATCACTACCATTCAAAATCAAATTAGGAAGTCTCGAAGGAAGAACTGTAGGTTCTTGCTCGGAATCATCGAAATTAGATTGGAAGTCAACTGTATTCTTGTCTATATCCTCCAACATGTGCTTGGAAATTTTGTCTAACCTGCTTTCAGTATAACGCATTGCTGCGGGGGGGTCGCCATCGATAGAACCAAAATTACCTTGCCCATCTACTAGCGGATATCTAAGAGAGAAATCCTGAGCCATTCTAACCATTGTATCGTATATCGATTGGTCACCGTGGGGGTGATATTTACCCATTACTTCTCCGACAGAACGTGCTGATTTACTGAATTTCTTTTCAGATGTGTGTCCACCCTCATACATACCATAAAGTACTCTTCTATGGACTGGTTTTAGACCATCACGTGCATCAGGTAAAGCCCTACCAATTATCACAGACATAGCATAATTGATGTAAGAAGTTTTCATTTCTTCTTCAAGTGGTTGGTTCAAGATATTCCCTTGGGGAATAATTTTTTCTTCTTCTTCATTGTCGTCAATGTTTTCTTCTTCAGATGTCAAGGTTAGTCACCTCCTTTGCGTACTTCTCGATAAATGCCCTTCTATCTGGAACATCTTCTCCCATTAGAATCTCGAATAATCTATCTGATTCTTCTGCATCCCTAATGGTAACTTTAAGCATCGTTCTAGTCTCTGGATTCATCGTAGTTTCCCAAAGTTGGTCGGGATTCATTTCACCAAGACCTTTGTATCTTTGAACTCCAATTTTAGCCGAGGGGTTTCCTGCTCTTAATTCATCCATAATCAAATCCCTCTCTTCATCACTAAAAGCATACTTGTTTACTCTGCCTTTAGAAAGTTGGTAAAGTGGTGGTTGGGCTATATATACGTGCCCTTCTGTTATTGCCGGTCTCATAAATCGCCAGATAAATGTCAGCATCAAAGTCCTAATGTGAGCTCCATCTACGTCAGCGTCAGTCATGATTATAATTTTGGAATATCTTAACTTTTCAGGGTTAAAGGAGCCTTCATCCTCAGGATTATTACCGACCCCAGCACCTAATGCTCTTACCATAGTTTGAATTTCCTGATTTTGGAATACTTTGACTATGTTTCTCAGTTGCCTTTGCACATTCAGAATTTTACCTCTAAGTGGCAAAATCGCTTGTATTCTACGGTCTCTACCAGTCTTAGCAGAACCTCCAGCAGAATCACCTTCTACAAGATATACTTCACATTCGGATGGATCACGTGATTGACAATCAGCGAGTTTACCAGGTAATCCACCTCCTTCAAGGACGCCTTTTCTCCTGGTTAGTTCTCTTGCTTTTTGTGCGGCTTTCCTAGCCTTAGAGGCAAGTAGCGCCTTTTCTATAACAATCTTAGCAACAGATGGGTTCTCCTCAAAGAATTCCCCTAATTTCTCATAGACTACAGTTTGAACAATGCCAGTAACTTCGCTACTTACAAGTTTATCCTTTGTCTGTGAAGAAAACGATGGGTCGGGGTGTTTGACGCTTACTATTGCAGTAAGGCCTTCTCTTACATCATCTCCAGACAGACTTTCTCCCTTGAGTAGATTCTTTTTCTTCGCATAAGAATTCAAACTGCTCGTCAAAGCAGTCCTAAGTCCTGACATGTGAGTACCTCCGTCTTTGTTACGGATTATGTTGGTATAGCATCTAATCGATTCACTAAATGCACTAGACCATTGTAGAGCCAAATCGACGGTGACTGTGCCAATTTCTAATTCTTTATCGCCTGAAATAACAATTACTTCTTGGTGCATTGCTTCCCTCGAGATATTAAGTTGTGATACGAATTCACTAATCCCACCTTGGTAAAGGTGCGTACTGGAATGGACATCCTCTCCCCTTTCATCGGAAATTACAATTTCAAGACCAGCATTAAGAAACGCTGTTTCTTTTAGCCTAGTATCGATTTGCCCGAATTCAAATTCTAAGACTTCAGTGAAAATTGTCAGGTCCGGCTTAAATGAAATTATTGTCCCCGTGTCGTCGCATTCTCCTATGACTGCCAAAGGAGATTCTGGAACTCCAGCATGAAATCTTTGAAAGTGAACTTTTCCAGCTCGGTGAATTGTAACATCCATCCATTCAGATACAGCATTAACGGCAGAAACTCCTACTCCGTGAAGCCCTCCGGATACTTTGTATGAACTATTGTCAAATTTACCTCCAGCGTGCAGTTTCGTCATTATGACTTCAGCCGCTGAAACTCCGAATTCATCGTGCAAACCTACTGGAATCCCACGTCCGAAGTCCCTCACGGCAAGAGAGCCATCTGAGTTTAGAGTTACTTCGATCCTATTATTATAGCCGGCCAAGTGTTCGTCGACTGAGTTATCGACTACTTCCCAAATACAGTGATGCAAGGCGGAACCATCGTGCGGGTCTCCTATATACATCCCGGGTCTTTTTCTTACTGCCTCTAAGCCTTCCAGTACTTGGATACTAGATGCACTATAATCATCACTCATTTCATTCACTCCAATTAGGGGGGTTTAAATTCTTAAATCATCGAATTTAGTTATACGAGATAGGCATTTTTTGACTAATGTGCACGCCGATGCAGAAGGTCTGGAATCGGCCGCTATGCACTGAATTTCTGCCTGTCACTCCCCTACCATTAGCAACCATCCGTGAAGGTGTTTAAAGGTAGTGCAAAACAAGGCAGGAATATGACCTATTAGGGGGTAAAATTAGACTCTCAAAAAGCCATAATTTTCACGAATATAGAAAATCTAAGAATCATCTTTCAGCCGTGAGCGTTAATAACACTCCCTATTTGGACGGAATATGGCAGAGCCGAAGATATGCGTATCCCTAGAAGGGATTTCGGTAGATGAGATGATTGATGAAGCTAATAGAGCAAATATTGCTGGAGCAGATTATGTTGAAGTCCGCTTCGATAAATTATACCTCATCAAACCCGAACCGACCGTTACTGAAAACGAAGATGGTGAAAAAATTAGTAAAATGTCACCGGAAAAAGAATGGGCAGTCAAAGATTTCAAAGAGATAGACGTTGAAAGTTCGATTTCTTCTTTGAAAGAAGGAATCCCTGTACCAGTAATATTTACAGTGAGACCCGTTAGAGAAGGCGGGTTCTTTGCTGGAACTGAGAAGCAAAGACTCGATATATTAGACAAAGCAATAAAATCAAATGTTAGTTTTGTTGACCTAGAGCTATCAATTGAAGATAAAGAGAGAGATAAACTTTCTTCAAAGGCAACTAAATCAGATTGTAAAATTATCGCATCTTATCATGATGCAAGTTCAACACCTAATGCAGAAAAGATAGTAGAGATGGTAAGGTCAAATTATGGAAAGGGCGACATAGTGAAGTTCTGCTCATCTGTAGTCAACCATCAAGACTCATTACAAATTATTGAGGCTGCTCATTCTCTTAAAGACGATGAAGAACCGCACTGTTTAATGGGTCTTGGAAATGGTGGAGATTGGGTAAGACTACATGCACCTATACTCGGACAAAGCCTAGTATATGCAACCATGCTCAATCATTTCAGACTTTCCGATAGAGGCCTGATTAACGTTAGAGACCTAAGAGATGCTTGGGCATTATTAGAATATTAAGTTCTAAAAATTACTCTGGCAAGTTGGGTATTTGCTTATTTTCGTTTTCTAATTGCAGAATTTCGGCATCATTAGCATCTAAGGCCGTATTCGGCTCCATCAAACTTTGATTGAAAGGAAGGGGTATTTCTGGGGCTGTATTCAACGAAGGTACAACACCTGTTGACTGTTGTTCTGTAGCTAGACCCGCCCTCATATACCTAGCATTGACGATAAATGGTGCTATAGCCAAACCTATTATCAAAACTAAGAATACTAGAGATACTGTGAAGTTAGGCAGAATCAATGTTCTTTCCGTAGTAATTATTGTCACATCTGCAGCAATAATTGCTTCTGGAGGCAATTCATCATCATCATGAACATTATCCCAAGTGTCAATTACGATATAGAAGTCTTGCCAGTCAGAAGCTCCAAAAATACCATTATATACCTCTGGACCATCTAGGCTTAAAGCAAAATTAACGCCATCTACACCTTCATACTGATGAGCATCCCTATAGGTTTTCCAACCAAGGAAATTAAAACTCCTCCACTCGGGAGGAATATCGCTCAATGATTCTTCAACATCGGAGTACCAACGATCATCGGAGTGAGATGAAAAGTAACTTTCCTCATACTTTTCATACTCACCAGAAGTCATTAGATAAATGTCGGCACTAATACTAGAGTCGCTTGTTTGATCTAAGCCTTGCAAAGTGATACAGACTGTAGTTCTATGATTCGCAGACAGATTAACTTTTATCGCACCAACGCTATCATTACCCACCAAAAGGGTAGAGTGATGGTTAGAAACTAAAGGTTCCAAAGAAGGGGACCCCGAATAATCATACATCCAACTAGGCTCAGGACTTAGAGACATATCAACGGCTTGTTCTTCTTGTTGGTTAGAATCATCATTATCTGAATTTTTATTATTCCTTTTGCCACGGCCATCATCCTCAGAATCCCAAAAACCCCACCAATCATCATATGGATTATAGTGAGGCACCATCGCAGTTCTTTGTAGAGTTTCATTCCACCTAACCGGTTCAAGATCACCTGAACAGGCATCTGCTGCTGATGCATTTCTAGCAATTGATAGCGATGAATCAGAAGGAGACATCAGAAGAGGCACCATGAATACAAAAAGTACGAAAAGTACGAATCTGGATTTCATATTCTTTCCCCTCACTTATTCTAAGACATAGGCAGTTCAAGATTGTAGCGATTAGATTCTTCTACGCAAAGGCCTGATGTATCCACTATCATCATTTCGACGTTCATCTTTTGATAGAATCCCCGGCGCAGGCGGAGGAGTGTGTTGGTCCATTCCAAGAAGGCCGCCTTGAACCTCTACATGCTCGACATCAGTATATGTTTCAGCTGCTTGTTTTGCTTCGTCTTCCAAATCGCTTGAATCACGCATGACCAACCAACCAAGTATCAAAGCCACCGTTATTAGTGCAACAAAAGTTGCTAAGTCAGAGCCCGCCTCCTTTGTCCAACTCATCCAATCTTCAAATTCAAAGTCTGAAAGAGATGGTGGGTCATCTGGTGTTGGAACGACACTAATCTCCTCAGTCAAGTATGCACACATACCAAGACCATCACACGCTTGAAGTCCAATTGTATACTTACCTGATTCATTCCATGTAGGAGATATACGATATATCGGCGAATTTTCAGGGACTATGTAGTCGTCAGTTAGATCACCATTACCATCTTCATCGAATTCTAGGTTGATATCCCATTTGACAATAAGTTCAGACTCTATGGACTCATCTTTATCAAATAATGAGCCATCATCGATATTCAAATCCCTATATATCAATTTATTTTGATCTAATTCTATATCAGAAATATTAGCAGAAATATAGATTGACTCTTCTATGATTATTTCTTCAGGAATAGAAATGTCGATAATTACCGGAGGGTTATCCACTATTATGGTGAAAGATTCTCTACTCACATCGCCTGTGCCAAAAGCATCCCTTACGGTCAAAGTCACAGTGTATTGTCCCGGAGTTGAGTACGAATGCCAAGGAGATGATTCATGATTAAGTGGAGAAGCATCTCCAAAATCCCAAGTATACTCAACTAAACCATTCCAATCATCTAACAATACATCAAGTGGGGCAAATTTACCTTCAAACCTTCTGTCACCATCTCTAGTCCCATCAGAATCAAAGTATAGCATCAAATCAGGAGCTGTGAAGGTATTATCATTCTCATCAAAAGTATGAGACCATGCATCTGGAATGAAACCTTCAGGCCTTGGTGTTGTATCTGTCACCTGTTGGCCAGAAACCCAGGCATCGAGAATTTTGACCGAAATTATAGGTAGAGGATTAGCAATTCTAATCGTAAGAGTACGTGTTGAACTTTGAGCTCCATCTTCATCGATAACAAATAAACTAACAATATGAATTCCTGGCTCAGTGAATGTGAAAGTCGTTTGAGGTTTATCGCCAAAGTTATCACTGCCAAATGACCAATTGAAAGATAAGTCACTGGAATCACCCATAGTTCCATCGATATCAAAGGAATTTCTACCATCAAATGTGTAAGGTATGTCAACTAGACCATCATCAGCCCTAAAGTCAATCTGTGAGTTTACTCCATCCTCGCTTACCCTGACAAGGAAATCTGCCACTGGAACTTGGTTTAGTACATTAATGAATATTTGAGTTGAAGATTCACTTCCATCATCGTCTGTAACAGTTAGAATTGCAGTTTTCAATCCTGGTGAATCCCACGAAGGGTTAGGATAAGGTATAGTTGATGTTGTTTCTACAAAATCATCACTCTTATCAGTAATACCGCCACCGAGATTGACACCTTCTGGGAAACTCCATTCATATTGAACTATTATCCCATCGTCGTCAGTAAAAACATCTGGCATCAAAACCGAGGTATATGTGTAAGTGGTTAGGTTCTCTGAAAAGATTTGATATGGAACTCTATTATTAACGTAAACAAGAATACTCTTTTGTCCTGTATTAATCCCATCAAATATAGACAAAGTAAGGTTAAATGTCACATTTTCACCAATGATATCTCCCCATTCATGCTGAGCGAGATACATCCCAACCCCTGCGTCAATCTCCCCATCTCCCCAATCCCATTGGTACTGTAGGTTTTCAACTGGGACGTTATCTGATGACCTTGAACCTGAAAATTGTATCAGTTGATCTGTAAAAATACTAATTTCACTATCAATTACTAAGTTATTGACCGAAATCACTGGAACTGGAAGTGAATCATCTGTTACGTTGACTTGGTGTATTTCAGATTCCGACCAAGTATTTCCTTGGTCCATTATCCTCAAAGTTGCATTGTAAACTCCGATAGATTGGTAAGACCTGGTTGGAGATTTCAATGATGAGTTCACTCCATCGTCAAAGTCCCAAGCATAAGAAATTGGAGAATCCAAATAAGGTAGTGAATTATTGTCAAATGATAGCCCCCATGCATCAAATCCGCCGCCACTAAACTCAATATTCTCCCATGTTTGTGTTTGATTAGAAGAGATAGTTCCGTTGGCAGTTGGACGCATATTGGAAAGAGCAAAAGAAGATGTCGAAGCTGTGTCCACTAAAGTTCCAATCATATCATACATATCGAACTGGAATGAGTAAGTTCCGTCAAGAGGAGTTGTGAACCATACATCACTATTGGAGTCTTGACCACCTCCAGCAGAGATTCTATTGGATATTGAATCTACTACTTCTCCAGAGGAATCAACTACACTAATATCTACATCTAAGTCTTCAAAGAAAGCATTTGAGAATACATCAAAATTGATGTGAGATGTATCATCGTCCCCATCGCCATCTCTATCGGATGATTCAGTAGTATTAATTGTAAGAGTAGCGGGTGAAGTTATTCTTGCTGCTTCGATATCGACTGTACCTTGAGGATATGAGGTGCCGCATGAAGTATAATCACAATCTGCAACAGTACTAGCATACCAAGTAATCGCCCATACTTCATCAGTCAAATTTCCAAATCCTGGGACTAGAGCTGTTGCTACGTTACTTTGGAAATCAAGGTCGGTTACCGTCAACAAACCATCGACAGTTGATTTTGATACTACAACACCGTCAAACTGGCTAACATCTGCTGTAAGTCGAATTGTAAGAGGTGCTGGGGAAGACGAACCCGGAGTAAATTTGAATGCTCTGACTCCCCACCCTTCAACAGTATTACCAGTAGAAGACCAAGGAGAACTCCAGTCACTATTGGTTGCCGCTGGTTGAACTCTACAGAAAGATGCTGAAGAACACGTTGGAGTCAAGTCTAGATTCGAGAAGCCATATACTCCTTGACTAGAATCCAAAACTGCTGCTATAGAGAAATTCGCAAAAATTTGGTTCATAGTCCTACCAATCGAACCACTTTGCCCTGAGGGTGGTGAAAGTGCTAATTTTTCAACGCTGACTCCACCTGTAGCAGAATCTTGTACTAGTTGTCTAACGGCAGGCCCTCCCCCAAGGTGATCCGCCAAATACATAGTAAACATGAATCCGGCACCGTAATCAGCAAATCTTTGATTCCACCAACGGACGGAAATTTCAGATGCTTCAGTCCATTGGTTCAAATGACTCACTAAAGTAGAATCGGCGCCGAAACAAAGGTATATCGCCACGTCTGCATTCCCTTCATCAATCCATAAATTTTCATATGGGTCTTGTGCATTGTGAAGTAAGTGTTGTAATTCGTGGGCAATGATCGATTTACCCCAATTTAGAGTAATATCTGCATAATCGACAAACACCGACTCCCTATCAATGGCAAAAGAAGGAGAAAAGTAACCTCCGATATTGAAGGCTCCATCTATGTCATGAACTATTATTTGAACTTGACAATTTTTATCTATATCAGGTGGGGCAAGTCCTCTTCCATCCTGGTAGTCTTTACCGTAATAGGTAGTCATAGTTGGATAAATCGTACTATCCCAAGAAGAAGCTAGGTTGTTCAAAACTGTTGAAGAAAGCGTCCTTCCCGATTCGACTATGAAAGCAACTGTATTCGTAGTTTTAGCGACATAAGCATTGATTGAACCACCTGATGTCGGCACGGTTAATTCATCTCCAACCAAGTGAGGATTGCAAACTCTTCCGCTGGCTCTACCATGAGTCACTGGCTGATATTTCATATCATCAACTCCTGGCCTTCCTGCATCAATCCAAGCTTGCTTCATGAATCCATACGCTGAGACTACTGGCTGTTCTTCTTCAATAAGCAAGTATTGCGAACCATTGGTTGTGTCAAAATCTTTCAAATCCCCGATTATTACGCCTCCTGCATTGTAAGGGATTCTCTCGGTTTCTTCAACTGAATCTGCTCCAGCAGAACTAAGTAATGGAGAAACAAGGGATATGAAAAATAGAGCAACTAAAAATAAGGCTTTATTGGAACGATTTTCCGACATAATAAACATCTCAAACAATTGCGATACTGCTATCTATTTGACCGAGTCGAAAAGAGGTATTTAAGGGTCAGTCTGCTAGGAGTCAATAATGCTCATGGATAGAACTACTGAAAAAGTGTTCAAGAAGCAACTTCTAGTGTTCGCTTCAATTTTGTGTATAATCTCACATAGCACTCTTGTTTTAGCACTTGAAGACGGCCAAAAACCAAAGTACCAATCTTCTGAACCGTGCGATTATTATGATGACTTAATATTCAATTCAACAGCCGCCAACTCATCGATAAAATGGCAAGTCGACCTCGGTCACAGATTACCCGGATCGAATGCCTCCTACAATCTAAGAGAGTCTATCAAAGAAAACCTAACGGAATGGCAATTTCGTGAAGAAGTGCACTCAAGAGAAGATTTTAATCTTACAAACCTCATAGCCACTTATCAACCTGAAAATTCATCAGGTCAAGAAATATTCTTTGTCGCTCACTATGATTCAAGAGACCGCGCTGAAAGAGACGATAATGAAAGTATGCGGGATATGCCAATAGATGGTGCTAATGATGGTGCTAGTGGAGTTGCAGTTTTGATTGAATTAGCCAAAATCATACCTACTATGAATCTAAATCATACCGTAAGGCTACTATTCACTGATGGTGAAGACCAAGGTGTAAGACCTGGCATTTATGGCTCTAAAGCGTGGGCAGAAAATAAATCTGATTCAGATTTGAATAACATTTCAGCATTTATTGTGATTGATATGATTGGAGACTATGACCTACACTTCACCCATGTATGGCCGGGTTCTTCCGAGTTGTGGCTAACGATATTACCACTTGCTGAAGGATTAGGTCTTGTAGAAGGTGAAGCTGATTGTAAAGGAAATGATGGAGAAGATATTTTTGATATTGAAACCTCAAATGGAGTAATCGACGACCATGTGGCTGCCCATGAAAGAGGCGTTCCTGCTATCGATATCATCGACATTCAATCCGGCGAAGGCGCTGAAAACTGGAAGGGCTATTGGCACACTCATAACGACACCATAGACAAGGTTAGTGCTGAATCTTTAGGAAAAATTGGAAGATTGCTTGAACTCGGTTTGAGAAGTTCTTCCTGGATAATAGAAAATGATACTTCACAAGAAATTCCATCTAATCTCTCTAAAGATGATTCAAATACAGAAGATTCTTCGTCTTTCGAAACATATGAAAGTGTAGTCTTAATCTCCATAGCAATCATTTTTTGTTTGTTTACTATTATTTTTATCTTCGGCTACCTGGTTAAAAAAGATTTGAAATAGCGCGGACTATTAGGCGAAGGGGTATTATCCGCGCACCTTCACACATCAAATGAGCGGAGGAGTAAGTTATGTCAGAGAAGAGTTTTGACGAACGCCGAGAGGCTCTCAAGGCTCGAGTAAAAAAACAACTCGAGGAGTCTGCATCAAAACAGTTAGAACCAGACATTATAGTTTCACAGACTGAATTGATAGTCGAAGAGGATGTTTTTGACACAATGCTAGACTTAGAGTATGACGATAAAGCGAGACTTAGGAAACTCGCCTCAGTATTGATATTGATCGGAAGTTTACTTGGAATCTTTAGTGGAGGAATAATATTGCAAGGTAATCCTTCTGAATTACTTAGTTCATCATTATTTGAGCAGACTCAAAGCGTCGATATCACAGGTCAAACATTAGATATCGAAGGACAAGCGCTGTTCAATGTTAGCATCGAATTAGTAGATTATGACACCTCGGAGACTTTACAAGTTACCTTTACCAATGATAATGGATATTTTCAATTAAAGAATGTTAAATCAGATACTATGTTACTGCGAGTATCTCTACAAGGGTACAATACAATTGAACGGACATTCGATGCAGTAGATGGTATTATGCAACCATTTACAATGAAAAATGGAAGTGAAACAACCGAAGAATTATTCGAAACGGAAGATTCTGGTTGGTCTTTAGAAGCAGCAGTAGGGTTATCTACTTTTATTGGAGTTATGACTGTCTTAACAGGGATTGTAGGTATTCAAGCATCGGTTGAAGTTCGACGTGCAAAAAGATACCGAAGGACTCAATACCTTGCTGGAATCAGTTTATTCAGCAGAGGTCTGATTTTATTCGGCCCTATTCTAATCTTGGTTGGAATGGGATTATTGGCACTCTCCAAGGAACAATTCGAAGATTCTGAAGAGGTATGAGTATGTATCTTATTTCCATCGAAGGGGGAGATGGTTCTGGTAAGGGTGAAGCGGCTAGAATCATTCTTGAGTTGGTAAACGAATACCCTTTCCCGCAGGTACATCCTACTCATGAGCCTAGAAGGCATAGTGAACTAGGCAAATTAGCCCTTGACTCTGTAAAATTAGGTGATAGAACGCCCCTCCAAGAGGCTGGGTTATTCGCAGCTGATAGACTAGACCATTCCCACACATGGATAAAGCCATTATTGGAACAAGGACATATTGTAATTTCGGACAGGAATATTCATTCATCACTTATCTATCAAGGGATAGTAGGTAAACTCGGCATAGATCAAGTTTGTAGAATGAATTCTGCAGCAATGATCCCCGACTTGGTCATATGGATTGACTGTGACCCTGAAAAAGCAATAAAAAGAATTCAGTCTGGAACATTGAGAATGACGAGCCAAAAACAAGAGTATTTTGAAACAACCGACATTCAAAAGAAAATACGTAAGGGATTCAATGATTTACTATCAGGAGCAATACTGGTATCAAGTCCATTTGACAAGTGTTGTGTAGTGGGACCAATTCTTAATGAAGGTGGGTTGGATGAGTTAAGAAGGAAACTTAGAGATGAACTTCGAACGTTTTTCAATAGAAAGCCGGCACCATTGAATGTTGATTCCGACCAAGTGGATAGGTTCCTTCTCAGTAGTTTAGTTAGAGATGTCAAAAAGCAAACTCGATTGCCTGGCGCCCCTGAAATGAAAACTGCTATTCACATTGGTTGGTTATCGGGAATGAGCCCCAGTCAATGGATGAAACAAGGTGAAGATACATGGCCGAAGCAGAGTGCGAAGGAATTTGATGTTCCTGCAACATCATACTCGCAATCTTGCTGGTCTATTTTGGGGACATTATCATTGATTGTCGGTTCAACAGAAGTTCCAAGATTACATAAGTCCTTAGGACCGCATAGAATGGTAACTCAAAGGCATACTCAAAGACTAGTGAAATGGCTCGAACATGAAAGGTGGATTCACAAACAACAGTCACATGTACCTTTCTCAGAAGCTAAGGTTTTCAAGTTAAGAGATGAGAAATTGGGGTATGGTAGATTAGCGCTTGCAATGTGGCCTTTGAGATCTGCTATCGCTTCTTGGAGAAGAATTAATCCTAATTTAGATTGGGGAAATGCACTCTCAGATATTTTGATGGTGAAGGAAGAAAAAAATCCATCACTATCGATTAGAAAGGCAGTCAAGAATGTACTTAGCAGGCTTGAGATGTTAACAAGTGGACATGAAGATTGCCCTACTCCAACTAACATCGAGGAATTGATAATTTGGTGGAAAACGTCCCCACCAAAATAAGTTCACTCTTCTTCTTTTGTAACTAATTCGAACTTAGTGCCACTTGGTAAAGATACCTCGGATGCTGATTTGAAAAATTTCGGCCGTGCAGAGTATGCAGCACCAATCAAAACACCAAAACCTATTCCAAAAGCAATTCCAGTTAGAGGTCTAGTGAAATTATTTGATTCATAGGAAGATAGTAATTGAGTAAAACCATCCAGTATAAGAGGCAAACAGAATAAGGTACCTATAATCAGCCAAGCATATGTCCTGTTATTTTTTCTATAGATTCCCTCTAACCAATTATCAGGGAATATTGAGAGACAAGTATCTTTTACAGTCCATCGATTGTATCCTCTTCGTGAAAATACTAAACCACCTATTGCTATTCCAAAAAACATACCTACATCGCGAGTGCAAACAGGCATTTGGTTTTCGTTCAACTCCCATGACCTCTCGCTTTTCATATGGCAATTGAAATCTCCAAAGGCATAGATGAATCCGTTGTAAGGATCTAATTCATTCCAAGCGAACTTTTCCTCTTGTCCATTATTTCCCGAAGAGTATTTACCATCTTCAGAAAAGTAATCAAATGCATTGGCTCTTCCCTCTAACTCTGGTACTGAACCCGTAGGTAGAAGAGTTGGTGAAAGAAAGAAAGAAATAAAGAAGAAGATAAAAATCCCGAAAATCCACATACCGACTTTCTTTTCCCTACCTCTATTTGGCAAACCATTCTTCTCCATAACGCAAGGCTAACAAGGACATTTTTAACCATTGCCACAATAAGAGTCTTGATGTGTCATGGCTATTTGGTCAGTATGTGACAGAGCAAAAGGGAGACCCTGTTGGCCTTTGGATGGGTCTTCAAGCCGGCGCTTTGATCGGCTTATACCTAGGTTTCTCATTAGCTACTATTTCTGTACTGACTGACGCTGAAGAAATTAAAAGAACTGTTTATCTAATTTGTTTACCGCCATTTATTGTTTCACTATTAATTGGACCGTTTTTAGCAAAGAGAAGGCGTCCGGTTAAATTATCTAAAAAGCCTCTTGAAGAAGCAAGAGAGATTCTAACTCCTTACAATGAAGGTCAAGGTAATTGGAGAGTTTTAAGCCATGTTTCCAGTGATGGTATGAATCTTAGAATTGATATGCATAATCTGAAAAATGTTGAAGGTGTTGTGGAAGCTGCCTTGCAGTTGGCTGATCACACTACTGTTAAATTCATTGTCGGAAAAGGTAATTCGAAAAGTACATCTCCTGAACTAAGAAATAGAGTACTTACTGTTGTCGAATCTAGAGTGAGCCTTCTAAGAAGGACTAGAAAAGCCAAATCTGTTGAAGTAAATCCTGAAAAAACAAGAGAGTACAATGCATATCAAAATAAATTAAACAAAGTATTATTCGCCTTGCTTCCGATTGTTTCATTCCTAGCATGGCTGGAAATGAAGAAATGAAAAATCATTTATCAAGATATCTTATCATCTAAGATTACAAGGGCAAACCATGCGCGAAGTCACTCTGTTTTGGAAGAGGGCTAGGCTCAAGGGTTTAGATATCAGCGAAATCATTGATATTTTCAAGTATTTAGAGTTTTTATCATATGTAAAGAGAGTCCCTAAAGATGTAAGGATCGTGGTAAAAGCTAATTTTTGTGAAGGTAAATCAGTATCAGATATAAACGAACTATATTTCCTTGACTTATTAGAAGTCATTTTAGAGCCTAAAGATTCAAATGATTCATATATACTACTAGTTAGAATAAATCACTCCGTGTCTAATTTGAATGCTCGTACCAATGGAACCAGTGCTGCTCCAGGAAGCAGGCTAGACGGTGAAGGTTTTACTTACATCCTCCAAGGACCCCCAATGAAACTTAGAATTGTAACTACATTGGCTAGAATCATGTCCAAACCGGATAGAACCAGCGCTAGAAGTTTAGATTTTAATTTAACTTCTGATAACTCTTTATTGAGTCCTAAACAACTAAAATTGGCTAAATTTGCCTATGACAAAGGATTCTTCGATGTTCCTAAGAGAATTAGAGTTAGTGACCTAGCAGAGCAAGTGGGCTTGGCAAGAGCAACTATATCTGAACATCTTGCGAGAATCGAAGCGATAATTATGGATGATATGTTTTCATCTTTTGATACTCCTTATGTACCCCCGGAAGTGATAAAACTGATGCTTGAGGCCATAGAATTAGACTATCAAAATTCACCTACTGATCAAAAGAGAGGTATGACATCCATGCTCTTAAACATTAGAGACAATATTAAACATGAAATGTCTTCAAAGGTTCTTCATGATGATGGTGAGGCTAGTTCGCACGATGAGATGGTCGAATTTGGTATTCAAGAACACCAACAACATCTCAGTCAAATTAACCAGATTTTAGAAGGAAACCTCTCATCTTTAAACTAATTCTATGGTATTGTTTACATGATACCCCGTCATACCAGCGTTATGACCCGGATATCCGACCTACTCAAGAGGTTAGAGCAGAGCGGGATTCAAGTTCCAAAAGAAATTAAAGATGTCATGGAAAATACTGATATTGATATATTTTCAGATTATGATAGTGAACCTTTTTTTTCTGACCGGCCAATACCTTTCATGGAGACATATAATGGTAATATCAAAACAATTTCTGCTCCTCATATGATAGTTACTTTACTCCATAATTTAGAATTGGATAAAGGTCAGGAAGTTGTATTGATTGGTTCCAAAGGGGGGTATCTCGCTGCCTTAATCGCTCAAATAATTGGTGAAAACGGAAATGTTAGAGTCTTAGACTCATGCAGTGAATCAATTTTACATGCTAAAGAGAGGCTGACTCATTGGCCAACTATTGAATTAAGAGATCTCGAATCTATAGATGTATCTCCTGTGGCTTTCCCAGGAGAATTCAATCGAGTATTAATTACTGGGCACATTGAAGACTTGCCAGAATGGATCAAATCTAGGGTTTCTGAAGGCGGATTTGTTATTGCTCCCTTGGGTCCAGTGCAACATCAGCAACTGATGAAGATGGAAAAACAAGACAATGAACTTCTTCCGACCGACTTAGGACCTGTATGTTTTGGGCCTCTAAATGATGAAATTATACCTCATGAAATGATATCTCCTGTTGAATTGGCAGATTTACTACAACTCGTGATAGAAACATGTCAAGATATGGATATTATTGATGAGCAGGAAATAAATTGTCTTCAAGATATAATTGCTGAACTTCACTTTCTACCAGAGGACTTACCTCCTCTTGGTGAAGGTAATATGACGCCAGCACAACATCCAATGTTTAAGTCTCTAATTGAGAAAGCTGATACTTTTGTAAGGTTTTGGCCTATCCTACAAGTAATTTTACACCCAGTTTTATCTGAGATTGGATTTGAAAATTGGGTATTTGATGACTTTGAAGGCCTAGAGTGACATATATTGGTTGGTGAAGAAGTGTCTAAATCAACAGGTGCCTATATTTCTCAACTATCTCATAAAGATATTCGTATTAGAAGGAGAGCATTAAGGGCGTTGTTTGAGATTGACTCCCCAAATAACCTTGAAGCTTTCATACCATTACTTGACGATAAGGATTCATGGTTTAGGTCTAAAGCATTGGAAGCTCATAGGATGTGGGCGCCTCGAATTGGTATCGAATCATTAGAAACTTTAGCATCTCATAAATCGATTGATGCAAGAAGATGTGCTGCCAACTTACTTGAGAAGTTTGATGGAGATACCAGCTCGGTTGCTAAGGTTCTTTACCTGGATGATGATAACCTCTGTAAAATAAAGGCGAGTAAGGCACTGATTAAATGTGATCACAAGGGAGAATTTACCAGCGATTTAATCAGTTCAGAAAATGATAAAGTAAAGATTATCGCTCTCTCTAGTGAACATATTTCTAAAAAGCAATTACTTTCTACTCTTGAAGGTTCTTCTCTCTCTGTTAAAGAAAAGGCTCTAAATCAACTAAGTATTATGAGTCAAACTATTTCTGAGAAGAAGTTATCTGAACTATTGTTAGAAGGGGTTAATCCTATTGCCATAGTCCCTTTTTCTATCGATAATGGAGGAAAAACTATGATTGAGTTGGCTGAAAATAAAGATTCCAAAGTTCGGAAAAGTTTGGTAAATAAAATCAAGCATAAATGTGAATCTACCGATGATGACCTAATCAAATTACTAATCGAAAACCGATGTTTTGCTGTTATTGGTAGATGGTTACAGGGGAAGAAAGACAAGTCTAGTGATGAGCTGCGATGGCAAATTATCGAAAATGAGGAATTAGATGAAATTGAAAGGTCTCGTTTACTTGAACGATTAATTGGTAGATGTAATGAACCTGAAATAGTAAGGAAGTCAGAAGATTTAATTCAATCTACAAGTAGTGAATTATTAAGAATTACAGCACAGAACCTTTCAACCGCCGGCAACTCAAGAGAATTATGAGAGAAGGATATTCAGGCATCAAATTTCTTTTTGACGCCACAGAAGGTAGCTCTAGGCACCTACATGTTGGTTTGGAAATAGAAGGGCCGTTCACTGGTAATAGTTTGGTTCTTAGTTTCCCAAGATGGGTTCCTGGGTCTTATTTTATTCGTGAGCCTATACAATATATGTTTGATTTTGAAGCCCATGATAATAATGGGAAAATTCTTCCAAGTAAGAGAAAGAATGTCGACTCAATGAAAATTAATATCAATGATAGTACTAATTTGGTTAAGGTAAAATATAAAATCTTAGCAAGAGAACTTTCCTGCAGATCGACTCACATAGATAATTCACATATACACGTTATGCCGCCATTTACATGGTTCCTTCCAGTATCAGGTGTCGAAGTAGAAAGAATTGATAAAACGCATATCATAGAAGCGCACATACCATCTCATTGGACGCCTGCCACACAATATCTTCAAGTATCTAAGGAGTCAAGTAAAGGACAACTTACTAATAATGCTGGAGACACTTATAGGTTTGAAGCACCAAATAGAGACGAATTATTAGATGGTATTCTAGAGGCAAACCATAATGAAACAATTTCATGGGATGTTGAAGGAAGAACACATCATTTGAAAATTTGGGATAGTGGAGGATATAAGCCGAGTCAAAGTATGCTTGATAGATTAAGAATTGATATGGACAAAATAATCATGGAGCATCACGCCCTTTTCGGAATACCTAAGTGGGATAATTATGTCACAGTACTTCATTTTACCGAGAAGTCTAGAGGTGGACTAGAACATTTAAACTCTCAAACCTCTATGCTCCCAAGACAATGCTTGATGCCAGGTTTTGAAGATGAATACCTAGACTTAGTGAGTTTATTTAGCCATGAATATTTACATCAATGGAATGTAAAGAGGTTGAGACCTAGGAATTTCTTGGATTATGACCTGCAACAGGAAACACATTCAGACTTGCTTTGGTGGTTTGAAGGAGCAACATCATGGTTAGGTGATGTACTATGTGTTAGGTCTGGTGCATGGAGTGAAGCAGATTGGCGCAAAGATTTCCTGCGTAAAATGAAGAGGCATACTTTGAGGAATGGAATGGAAAAAGAATCTTTAGCAGAATCTAGTCATGATGCTTGGGTTCACCTTTATAGGAGCCATGAATTTTCTAGAGAATCACAAATATCATATTACTTAGAAGGAGAATTGGCTATTTTTTGTTTAGATGCGGAATTAAGGAAGCGTTCAAAGGGCGAATCGGGGCTATGTCAGTTGATGGCAATTCTTTGTGAAAAGCATGCAATTGGCTATTCTAATACCGAAAAGTTAGGTGTTACTCACAAAGATATCCGCTCATCCCTTACCGCAATGAAAGGTGGCCTTAGACTTGGTAAAATGTTAGATGAATTAGTATTTGAGCGTAAAGTACCGGATGTCGAAAAGGCATTGCAATATTTCGCTCTTGATTTAATTCCTGAAAAGGTACCAAAAGAAGGTGAAACGAAATCTGCATGGCTAGGGCTTCAGATTAGAGAAGTTAACAAGCAACTGAGAGTAACTTCGCACCAACAGGGTTCCCCACTCAGAGAGGTAATAATGCCGGGTGATGAAATTATTGCGATAAATGGATTTAGAGTTAATAATTCTAATAATTTAAATAAATTCTTGAAAGGTATGGTAGATACTGAAACAGAAATAACCTTCAATCATGAAGGAATTATTCAAACCTATAATGTAATCTTACCTGTTCATCCAAATAGAAAGGTAAAACTAGATGGTAAAGGAAACAAGAAATGGCAAGATTACATTACTACTAGACAAATTATCTTAGAGCATCAAGAGAAATAAAAATTGGTGGAATGTCATAAGGGAATAGATGCCTACTTGTTTTTGGAGGAAATAATTCACTCGATAGAGACATTTCGACTACATCCTTTTTCGAAATTTCATCATACTCAGAATTAGGCCATGTTTCGACTACAATACTCTCATCGGAAAAATAGTCTACACATATTGCAGGGACACTCTTTAGATTTAGTAAACAAGCCACAGAGTAGCGATGATGGCCATCGAGTAATGAACCTGTATTTCTATCAACAACTAATGGCTTAGTGAACCCACCCCATTTTTTAGTCATCTCGAGTAACTTATCCCTGGCTCGAACTTTTATCTCTTCATGGGCTTTGAGCCACTCGACCGGTACCAAAGACACTGAATCGTCTCCCCACATAGTCAAATCGAAGATGGTTTCAAGCATAATGCTTTGGTGCAATTGACTATAGCGGACAAGGGGTGATTAATTGAATAAAATTGTTGAAGGACGAAAAGCAGATTTAGATGGCATAAAATGCTCTGAACAAACAAATCATTTTTTAGATAATTTACCCAAAGACCTTATTGAAATAATCAATAAGGTCTCACAAAAAAATGGTGGAGTATGGATTGTAGGAGGTGCTGTAAGAGATTGGATGTTAGGTCAAAACCCTGGAGATATTGACTTGGCTGTTGATTTAATCCCTGAAGAGATGTTAGAAATATTCAAGGATGCAATCTTGACGGGGGAAGAATTTGGAACTGTTTCCATTCGAGGTGAGAATTGTTTATATCAAGCTACTACTCTAAGAACAGATGGAGAATATTCCGATGGAAGGAGACCTGAGAACGTTACTTGGGGTATGTCATTAAAGCAAGACCTCGAACGTAGAGATTTCACAATTAATGCGATGGCCCTAGATGTTGGCAGAAGACTTCTTTACGACCCTCATAATGGTAGAATAGACCTCTCTAGAGGAATTATTAGAGCAGTAGGGAATGCTCATCAAAGGTTAGCAGAAGACGGGTTAAGAATTATGAGAGCATACCGATTTGCCGACAGGAAAGAGAGTGGAGTTTGGGAGATTGAAAATAGTCTGAAACAATCTATATCTCAACAAAAGCATATGCTAGATTCAGTATCTAGAGAAAGAATTTGGATCGAATGGAAAAAAATACTCACCGGTCCAAATTCGGGCCCCATTATTGAAATAATGGCTATTGATGGTGTATTAGACCGCTTTTTACTTGGCGAATGGAGCAATAAGTTTGCTATTATCGATATTATGAAAAAAGATTTAGGAATATTTACTGGATTAGAGAAATTTGCGTTACTTCTATGCGATTGTACAAAGGAAGATGTCAAAACTATCTGCAATAAACTGAAACTTTCGAGAAAAGAAAGAGAAACCATTCAAAAAATTCATCAAATGTTTGGATTTATACCACGGCCATCAAAGCAAGAAATGCGAAAATATAGATTTGTCTTACAAGAATTCGCAGAAAAACACTTGATTATGGCAAAGATTATTTTAGAAAATAATGTCATTGTGAACCAAAATAAAAATATTCCCTCTTCTATTGATGATGTCGAAGAGACCCTACGGTTTTTAGCAGAAATGGATAGTTTAAAGACCCAATTTGAACCTCTAGTAGATGGAAATTGGATTATGTACCAAACTGGACTAACCAAAGGAATACGGCTAGGACGATTGAAGTCATGGCTACATACGATACAAATTGAAAGGGACCTCACCGAAATTTCTCAAATCGAAAAGGTACTATCCACGCTATCATGGGAAAACAGTGATTTTGATGATTGGCCACAATTAAAGTTTCCTTAATGATACACTAGGTTGAATACTTAGATTAGATAGCCCTATACAATTAGGGTGTCTTAAATATGAGTATTGAACATTTAGAAAGTAAGATTTTATCTGGAAATGGACTTAATTCGTTAAGTGATAATGAACTTTATGAATTAGCGATTCATTTTGTCGGTGACGCACCTCCATCTAATATTCCTAGAGAGACCATAATAAACATCCTATCTGAGCAAAGTTCAATTAAGGACTGGCAAGATAATGTCAAGGCAAAGGCTGCT
>TARA_B110000459_G_scaffold115069_2_pt1 | contig 69149 bp, 74 predicted proteins | sample TARA_B110000459 | Tara Oceans TARA_B110000459 (sample SAMEA4398296) | marine metagenome | biome: Polar Biome; feature: [SRF] surface water layer (ENVO:00010504); material: water (ENVO:00002006), including particulate matter (ENVO:01000060) such as... | depth 5 m | reverse complement strand
AATTGGTGAGTTCTTCCTTTCCCCTAGGGCAGCGATTGTATATAAGCCATCTAGTCGCCACACTGCACGTTTAACTTATAACCGAGCATTTAGCGCACCTTCAGCCTTAAATACTGCATTGGATTTACCGCAATTATTTGTCCCTAATGGTATTACTGCAAGGGGTTTAGGTAATCCTTCTGGCTTCAATTTTAATTATGGTTCAGACGGCTTCGCACAGTTTAGAAGTCCATATGATAATGGGTGGTATGATGTTGCTGATTTATCTAACAATCATGTACATTTTGACGGCTTTTTAAATTCTTTATCTAATCTAATTGCAACTACCTTATATGGTACAGATTATGATGCTGCGCAGTTTGATTTTGTTAAGGGTGATTTGGTTTCATTAACAGGCGATTTATCATCAGCTTCTTCTTCTTTGAATAATAACGTAGAAAGAAAGGTGATTGATTTTATCAGTAATGAAGAGTTTGATTATACGCAAATTTCAGATTTGGAATCGATTAAGAGTACAGTGACACAGACGATGGAGATAGGTTACAAAGGAATTATTAAAGATAAATTTTTCTTGTCTGCTGATTTGTATTACACAAGAATTGACAATTATGTTAGTCCATTATCTCCTGCCTCTTATCGAGTGTTGTTTGATGATGATCAATTAGCTCAAGAGTTGGTTCCTGTTTATCAGAGCAACGCGGGAACTACACAATCCGGCATTATAGAGGGTGCATTGGCTGGTTTAGCAGGAGAGGCGGGAGTTTCAGTCGGCGAATGGCTTGTTGGAGCTATGCAAGGTTTTTCACTAGGAACAGTTGCTCCAGAAGATGATTTAGTTAATTCTGATTTGATCTTGACCTACATTAATCTCGGAGAAGTTGACATCGCAGGTGCTGATTTAGGGGCTACTTATGTTGAGAATTTTAAAGAAAGTACGCTTAAAATTTCGGGAATGTTTTCTTTTATGAATAAAGATAGAATTTCGTTAGCAGGAGCCTCAGGAGGTTATATTGCTTTGAATGCCCCTAAATACAAGACCTCACTTGCTGTTGAAGGATTAAATATTGGAAATACAGGTATTGGTGCCGGTATTAATTGGAGATGGCAAGATGCCTTCCCTGCAAATTCTGCGGTTTACGTCGGGGATGTAGTTGCTGCAAATCTTATTGATTTGAGTATATCCTACAGACCAAATTTTTCAAAGAATACGATCTTGAGTGGTACATTCTACAATATAACAAATAATGAATTTCAGCGTTTTCCAGGAACACCTTTCATCGGTTTTTATACAATGATGAAATTGTCACATACTTTCAAGTATTCCATTGGAGGCAAGAAAAGCAAGAGCTAATCGCATCAATAATAAGATTAAAAAGGGCTATTCTGAAAGGAATAGCCCTTTTTAATTTAACTCGTATGACCTTTAGATTAAGGTAAAAAAGATGTTGTTCTTCTTTAAATTTTCGTATTTATTATAGTTTTACTTAATGGTGGATTTCTTGGGGATAAATTAGACAAAATATTTTTTGATTTTAATTCTTACTTGTTATTTTTGTTCAAATGGTGGATTTAAAAATTAAACGACTCCTCGTTGCAAATCGCGGGGAAATTGCAATAAGAATATTTAGAGCAGCTACAGAGCTAAAAATAACAACAGTTGGGTTGTATACCTATGAGGATAGGTACTCTCTGCATCGTTATAAGGCTGATGAAGCTTACCAAATAGGGCCTTCCGAGGAGCCCTTAAAGCCCTATCTTGATATTGAGGAGATCATTACACTTGCTAAATCAAAGGGTGTCGATGCTATTCACCCTGGTTATGGCTTTCTCTCAGAGAACGTAAATTTTGCAATAAGATGCCGTGAGGAAGGTATAATTTTTATCGGTCCTTCACCCGAATCAATGAACCAACTAGGCGATAAAGTGGCAGCAAAGAAAATCGCGCGAGCCACTAATGTTCCCGTTATAGAAGGTAGTCAATTAGACGTTGATGGGGCTGCAGATGCATTGAAAGAGGCACAGACGATAGGTTATCCAATAATGGTAAAAGCTGCTGCTGGTGGCGGTGGTCGCGGAATGCGCGTGGTAAGAAGTGATGATCAATTAGTACAGGCATTTAACGAGTCAAAAAATGAGGCTAAAAAGGCTTTTGGAATTGACACCATATTTTTAGAAAAATTCATTGAAAACCCAAAACATATAGAGGTTCAATTGCTTGGGGATCATCATGGAAATCTGGTACATCTATATGAGCGTGATTGCTCTGTTCAGCGACGTTTTCAAAAAGTGGTAGAAGTTGCTCCTGCTCCCTCTCTAAAGCAGAAGACTAAAGACAAGTTATATGAATATGCAATACGAATTGGCAAGCATGTTGGATATTATAATGCAGGAACGGTTGAATTTTTAGTTGATGCTGAAGAAAATATATATTTCATAGAGGTTAATCCAAGAATACAAGTTGAGCATACGATAACAGAAGAGGTGACGGGTATAGACATTGTAAGAACGCAAATTCTAATAGCCGACGGCTTACCCTTAAGTCATTCAAGTATTTTCATTAATGAGCAAAGTGATATTAAATTAGACGGATTTGCCATCCAATGTAGAATAACCACGGAGGATCCCTTAAATAATTTTCAACCGGATTATGGGACCATAATTGCCTATAGAAATGCTGCGGGGATGGGAATACGCCTCGATGAAGGGAGTTCTTATCCTGGGGTTACTGTTTCGCCATTTTTTGATAGTATGTTAGTGAAGGTTTCTGCTTGGGGTCGAACTCTTCGCGGTGCAGCAGAAAGATTAGATAGAGCGCTCATCGAATTTAGAATACGGGGTGTTAAGACGAATATACCTTTCTTGCAAAATGTAGTGAAACACCCGGTTTTTGTGAGTGGCAAACAAAATGTTGGATTTATAGATGCACATCCGGAGTTGCTTGAGTTTGGTAAGAAAAGAGATCGGGCAACGAAGACATTGACGTATATCGGAAACATTATATTAAATGGAAATAGCGATGTAAAGTTTGTTGATGAAGGGAAGGTGTTAAGAGTACCTAAGGTTCCGAGTTACGATAAATCAAAAGCCTACCCAAGAGGCAGTAAAGATATTTTGTTAGAGAAGGGGCGAGATGAGTTTTGTAAATGGATGAAAGAAGAGCCGGGTATATTTTATACGGATACAACATTCAGAGATGCACACCAGTCTTTACTGGCAACTCGAGTAAGGACTAGAGATATGTTGATGGTTGCTGAAAGTTTCGCGAAAAATCATCCAGAAATCTTTTCTATGGAGATCTGGGGTGGAGCAACTTTTGATGTTTGTATGCGCTTTTTAAAGGAAGATCCTTGGATGCGACTGCAATTATTAAGGGAGGCAATGCCTAATATTTTAACTCAAATGTTGTTAAGGAGTAGTAATGCCGTGGGCTATGCGGCATATCCAGACAATTTAGTGGCTAAATTTATAGAGAAAGCTGCCGAAAATGGTATGGATGTGTTTAGGATATTTGACTCCTTAAACTGGACCAAATCAATGGCATTGAGTATTAAAACCGTGCGAGATGAAACCAACAGCTTGGCTGAGGCTTGTATCTGTTATACGGGAGATATCCTAGATGAGAGTAAGACTAAATTTAATCTACAATATTATATAGATTTAGCGCGGGAGTTAGAAGATATGGGAGCACATATCCTAGGAATAAAGGATATGGCCGGATTGCTTACTCCGTTTGCTGCAGAGAAGTTAATCACGAACTTGAAAAATGCAGTAGATATTCCTATACATCTTCACACTCATGATACTTCATCTGTTCAATCTGCCACCTACTTAAAAGCAGTTGAGGCAGGGGTAGATGCCGTGGATGTAGCATTGGCAAGTATGAGCGGTCTGACCTCTCAGCCAAACTTTAACTCCATTGTTCACATGCTAAAAGGTCATGAAAGAGAAACAAAAATAGACCTTCAAACACTGAATCAATTTTCAAATTATTGGGAAGATGTGCGGGAGTATTATTACCCATTCGAATCTGAACTAAAAGCGGGTACTGCGCAAGTTTATGAAAATGAAATTCCAGGAGGGCAGTATTCCAATTTGAGACCGCAAGCCCGTGGACTCGGTATTGAGGATCAGTTTGAAACAATCAAACAGAATTATCAAATTGCTAATGAGTTGTTTGGAGATGTGGTTAAGGTTACTCCTTCCAGTAAGGTAGTTGGCGATATGGCTATGTTTATGACCAGTAATGCTTACACTCGGGAGGATATTCTTACGAAAGGAGAAGATATTTCATTTCCAGATTCAGTGATTAATTTCTTTAAAGGAGATATTGGACAACCACATGGCGGATTTCCGCAAGAACTTCAGCAAATAATTTTAAAAAATCAAGAAGCCTATACTGATCGGCCAAATGAGCATTTAGAGCCTGTAGATTTTGAAAAGGAATTGGTGCAATTCAAGAAGCAGTTTGGGAAACATAAAACAGAATTGGATTTCTTAAGCTATAAGCTGTACCCTAAAGTTTATAAAGATTTTCATGATTTCAATGAAGTAAATGGAGATGTTTGGGTTATTCCAACACCTACTTTTTTCTATGGAATGAAGCAGAATGAAGAAATAATGGTAGAAATTTCTGCGGGTAAAAGTATGATTGTAAAATATTTAAATACAACTGCACCAGATGATGAGGGTAATTGTCAAGTTTACTTTAAGCTGAATGGTCAAAATCGGCATATTCAGCTAAGGAATGAAAAGCTGAATATAGAAATAAAGACACATCGGAAAGTTGCTGCAGAAAATGAAATAGGGGCACCTCTGCAAGGTAAGCTTACGCAGATATTGGTTAAAAAAGGGGATGAAGTAAAAAAGAACTCTCCTTTATTCTTAATAGAAGCTATGAAAATGGAAAGTACTGTAGTTGCTCCATTTGATGGTCATATTGAAGAAGTATTGCTAGAGGGCAACCAAATGGTGCATCAAGATGACCTTGTGGTGATAATAGCGCAATAAGCTGATCTAAGGGCAGGTGAGTGCTGTGAATAAGTTGTTTCTTTCTGTTAAACGCCATGAGCATAAGTAGCCTTTCTATGCTTTCTTTTCAGTAAAAAATTACTGATCACATGTAAAATGCTAATTCTTTCAGTGATGACGATAGACCCTGAGGTTACTTTTTAGGCCACACCTTATTCATATTATTCAATTAGTACCTATTTTTTATACGATCTAATTCTCGTCTGGTATCTTTTTCTTTGATGCTATGTCGTTTGTCAAAGCTTTTTTTACCTCGTGCTACGCCAATGTCTAACTTTGCCAATCCTCGTTCGGATAGAAATAAACGAAGTGGGATAATCGTAAGCCCTTTCTCAGTTATCTTTCTATCAATCTGCTTTAACTCCCCCTTGTTTACTAAAAGCTTTCTTGGTTGGTTCGGCACATGATTGTAGTGGGTGCCAAATGTATACTCAGCAATATGCATATTAACAACAAATAATTCCCCTCTACGCATCTGGCAAAAGGCTTCATTGATATGTGCTTTGCTTGATCGAATTGCTTTAATCTCAGTGCCTGTCAATTGTATTCCCGCAGTATATGTTTGAAGAACCTCAAAGTCGAATTTAGCTCGCTTATTCTTAATATGTATAGGTGTTTGCTTCACCATTCAAAGGTAGCAAAAAGAACATCAATCGTAGGCGTAGAATTTATATCTGCCCAATTGTGATTATTGAGGAAGTATTCTCTAGTTAATGGTGGTAAAATATACTTGGATCATCCTTTACACGTAAATATTAGCCAATGTTTCTTAAAGCAATTTCCCCGTGATTTAAAATGCGGGCAATGTTAATGTGAGTAAACTTATAAACTTTTACAAGTAACTTATAACCAGCAATTTACAAGTTTACTTCCACAACATGAGCATCGATATCCACATCTTCCAATGTTGGTTATCCACAAAAATAACTATGGTTTTGCATAAAATGTGAGTAAATATTGGTGGTAATAAATGGGTAAATGTGGGAAAATGTGTCAAAAGTGTATACTTTTGTGAAAGATTTAAAAACATAGTGGATAACTAATGAGCTTTTTAGGAGAATATGAATTAAAGTTGGATGCGAAAGGTCGTATGCGTTTGCCAGGTGCTCTAAAGCAGCAGATTAATCCTGAGGCTAAAGGCCGTTTTGTGGTTAATAGAGGTTTTGAGGAGTGTTTGGAGATTTATCCTATTGATGTTTGGCAGCAGGTTCGAAAAAAGGTTGAACGTTTAAATCAATTTAAGAAAAAAGAAAGAGCGTTTATTCGTTACTTTCTGCGCGGAGCGACGGAGGTGGTTTTAGATAGTGCAGATCGTTTAAATGTCCCTAAGCATTTATTGGATTATGCTGGAATCAAAGGAGCGGCAATTATTACTCCCGGGAAAAATACTTTAGAACTCTGGAATAAAGAAAAATACGAAAATGAACTGGCATTGGATTCTGACTCATTTGCGGATCTCGCTGAGGATGTTTTGGGTGATTTTGATATAGATGTAGAGGATACAAAAGAATAGGGGGATATGGAAAATCACGATTATCATATATCCGTTCTTTTACAAGAGTGCATTACTGCCTTAAATATAAATCCATCCGGTCGATATGTCGACGTTACATTTGGCGGGGGAGGGCACTCCAAGGAAATACTTAAATATCTTACTGATGGTCGTTTGTTTGTCTTTGATCAAGATGAAGATGCGATTGCAAACATTCCAGCTAACACACAGTTAACTTTTGTGGGCCACAACTTTAGATTTCTTAAGCGATTTCTTGCTTATCATCAGGAAATTCCAGTGGATGGAATTTTAGCTGACCTCGGGATAAGCTCGTATCAAATTGATTCAGGAAGTAAAGGCTTCTCTACTCGTTTTGAAGGGCCAATGGATATGCGGATGAATCAAACTTCAGGCCTTACTGCAAGTGATATTTTACACGACTATAATGAAATTGAGTTAGTGCGCATATTTTCAGAATATGGAGAGGTGAGGAATTCAAAAACTCTTGCATCTGCTATCGTTGCAGCAAGGCAAAATGGTGTCCGCTTCGAAAGCACATTGGCATTCATTGCATTTTTGGATAACTACACCATGGGAGGAAATCCAAACAAGTATTATGCACAGGTCTTTCAGGCGCTAAGGATCGAGGTTAATGATGAAATGAACGCTTTAAAGGATATGTTAACTCAGAGCTATAATGTCTTGGGTAAAGGGGGGCGATTGGCGGTGATTACCTTTCATTCATTGGAGGATCGGATTGTCAAAAATTTCATGAAATCAGGGAATTTTGAAGGAATTCGGATAAGCGACGAATATGGCAAAAGCAAGAAATATTTTAAGTTGATCAGCAAAAAGCCAATTGAGGCCAGTAAAGAAGAGTTGAAGCTAAACAAGCGTTCACGGAGTGCAAAATTAAGAATTGCTGAAAAGATATAATGGAGAATTTAGACGAACATAAAGCTGAAGAAGCTGCCGTTTATTCTTGGGAAGATCGATTGAAAGAAGTCTTGCGATTTGATGAGAAGAATTGGTTTAATAATCTTCCGCTTATTTTATTTATTGCCGCATTGGGAGTTCTTCATGTAGCCAACAATCATACTGCTATTAATAAAATTCGACAAAGTAATTCATTAGAGCAAGATATAAAGGAATTGCGCTGGACTTATATGACTTCTAAATCAGAACTCATGTATAAAAGTAAGCAGAGTGAGGTATCCAAAATGGTTAATGCCATGGGCTTGAAAGAGTTAACAAAGCCTCCATTCAAAATAGTAATTAATAACGATGACTATAAATAAACGAAAGGAAATAGTTTGGCGCATGTGGGTTGCGATACTGATACCAGTATTAGCAGGCTTGGCTATTGTTTCTCAGTCATTTAAAATACAAGTATATGAAGGTCCCGCTTTACGTCAGCTAGCAGATAGCCTGACTATTGTATCCCGGTCTATTGATGCAGAGCGCGGCAATATTTACACTGAGGATGGAAGCTTGTTGTCCACTTCTTTGCCGTTTTTTGAAATTAGGATGGACTTTAAGTCTGAACCAATGACAGACAAAATTTTTAACAATAATGTAGACTCTCTTGCTTATATGTTGAGTGTTTATGTTGGTGCTAAATCTCAAACAGCTTATAAAGACCAGTTAATTGCTAATCGGCAAAAGGGTAATAGGTATTATCTCGTCAAGCGAAATGTTACTTATCCAGAGTTAAAGAAAATGTATGATTGGCCGTTTTTTAGATTAGGACGATACCAGTCGGGGATGATTGTTTTACAGAAAAACAAAAGAATTACACCTTTCGGGATTTTGGCTGAACGGACGATTGGATGGAAGCGAATTGTGCCAAATCCAGATATTGATGGTAAGATGGATACTATTCGTGTGGGTATCGAAGGAAAGTTTGATGAATACCTTGCAGGTATAGAAGGTCAAATGTTAATGCAGCGAATTTCAGGTGGTGATTATATCCCCTTGAATGGTCAGGGAGATATTGAACCTAAGGCTGGTAATGATGTAAAAATGACACTCGATATCAATATTCAAGATGTGGCAGAGTCCGCTTTGAAAAAAGCACTCATTGCTAGAAATGCCGATAATGGATGTGCGGTTGTAATGGAAGTCAAAACGGGCAAGATAAAAGCAATTGCCAATCTCACTTACCGGAAGGATGTAGGCGGTTATAAGGAGTATTATAATTACGCGGTTGGAGCAAATACAGAGCCTGGTTCTACTTTTAAGTTGATGTCGATGGCGGCATTGTTAGAGGATGGACTTTTGACTAATGTCAACGAAGAAACTGTGGACGTTGAGGGTGGAGTTAAGCATTATGCAGATAGAACAATGCGGGACGTACATGTTTTCTCAAATGACACCATCACGGTAAAGGAAGCGTTTGCATATTCTTCCAACGTGGCAATTTCGAAGTTAGTAACTGAACGTTATGGTGATAATGTTTCTAAGTTCTATGATAGGCTGCTTAAAATGCATTTACAGAATCCAGTGGGCATTGAAATTACGGGTGAAACTGCACCAACTATTCATCCGCCTTCAACTTGGAGTTTGGTTTCCTTGCCTTGGATGAGCACGGGCTACGAAATTCAAATGAGCCCTTTACAAATTCTAACTTTTTATAATGCCATTGCAAACGATGGGAAAATGATGAAACCTTACCTTGTTTCTGGCATAAAAGATTTGGACGAAACCATCAAGGAGTTCGGTCCTGTGGTGATCGATGATGCCGTGGTCAGTCTTTCAACGGTAAAAGAATTGAAAAATCTTTTAAATGGTGTTTTTGAATTTGGTTCTGCTAGACATCTAAAGTCAGGCGGTCAACTGACAATGGCTGGCAAAACCGGTACAGCCAGAATTGCCAATGCGATAACTCAGTATAAAGATAAAGTTTATCAAGCTTCATTTGTTGGATATTTCCCTGCTGATTATCCCCTATACTCCTGTATTGTGGTTATTAATAATCCTAAAAATGGATATTATGGTGGAGCTGTTGCAGGTCCGGTCTTTGCTGAAATTGCAAATAAAATTTATGCCAATGGTATAGAGATGCATCAAAGTATTCAAACCAATCCTCTTGTAAGCGACTATACTATTCCAAGAATTGGCAATCTTCAGAGTAAAGACGCTCAAGTGATCTACAATAAGCTAGGTTTCTCTTTCCATTCAGATATCAACGCGGATTATGGGATTGCAAAAAAGGCAATCAATTCAATGTCCATGAATGCCAATAATCTTATTGGGGGGCTAGTACCCAATTTGTTGGAAATGGATTTAAAAGACGCCTTGTATGTAGCTGAAAATGCAGGATTAAAGGTGCAAGTAAATGGTGCAGGGAAAGTGAAAAAACAAAGTTTAACTGCTGGGAGATCTTGTTCGCCAGGGCAAAATATAATATTGGAATTATTTTGAGAAAACTAGTTGACATATTAAAAGCTGTAAAGTTTAAAGAGATTGTAGGGGATAGCAATAAAAACATTCTTGACTTGACTCTTGACTCTAGAGATGTTCGTGAAGCTTCAATCTTTGTTGCAATAAAAGGGAGTCAAACAGATGGACATGCATATGTCTCTGAGGTTGATGGTGTTGCAGCTGCAGTAATTTGCGAAGTGTTGCCTGAGTCCATGAAAGCATCATGCACCTATGTGTTAGTGGAGGATTCTTCCAAATCTTTAGGTCTCATTGCCTCAAATTTTTATGGTAACCCTTCTGCTCAATTGAAATTAGTAGCTGTCACTGGCACAAATGGAAAGACTTCTGTGGCGACTATGCTTTTTCAATTGTTTAAGCAAATGGGATATCAATGTGGTCTATTATCAACTGTTGAGAACAGAATTGGAAATCAGCTTATTCCTTCTACTCATACGACTCCTCATGCAATAGCAGTTAACTCTTTATTAGCTAGGATGGTTGAAAATGGCTGTTCTCATTGCTTTATGGAGGCTAGCTCTCATGCAATAGATCAAAATAGAATCCATGGATTGGATATTGACGGGGCTATATTCACCAACTTGACTCATGACCACTTAGATTATCACAAGACTTTTAAAGAATACCTAAAAGCTAAGAAGAGCCTGTTTGACGGATTGAGCAAAAACGCCTTCGCTCTGAGCAATGCGGATGACAAAAATGCCAAGGTGATGTTGCAAAATACCGCAGCTAAAAAGCTTTACTATGCATTAACTGGAAATGCAGAATTTTCTGGTCGTGTTATAGAAAGCGATTTCAATGGTATGATGTTGAACATGAATGGCCAAGAATTGCATGTCAAGTTGATTGGGTCTTTTAATGCCTATAATTTATTGGCTGTTTATGGCGCTGCTTTGCTGTTGGGTGAAGACGAAACAGAGGTGCTTGTTGCGATGAGCACGATTGAAGGTGCAGAAGGAAGATTTGAATATATGCTTTCTTCTCAAGAAAGAATAGTTGGAATAGTCGATTATGCCCACACGCCAGACGCTTTAAAGAAGGTTTTGGAAACGATAAATCAGCTGAATACACAACGGAATCAATTGATCACGGTAGTTGGATGTGGAGGTGATAGAGATAAAAGTAAACGCCCACTTATGGCCGCTATTGCCGCAAGATTAAGCAGCAAGGCGATTTACACTTCAGACAACCCTCGGTCAGAAGACCCCAATATCATATTAGATGAGATGCAAGATGGTGTTGGCGTGCTGGATAAGAAGAAAGTATTAGTTATTGAAAATAGAAAACAAGCGATTAAAACTGCTTGTATGATGGCGAATACAGAAGATATTATTCTTGTGGCTGGTAAAGGGCATGAGAGTTATCAAGACGTCAAGGGAGTGAAATCTCATTTTGACGATAAAGAGGAATTGGAAGCAGCTTTTAAACAATTGAATAAATAGATCACTATGCTATACGAACTATTTCAATATTTAAATCAACATACTCACTTGCCTGGCATGGGTCTTTTTGAATTTCTATCATTTAGAGCAGCTATGGCTGCGGTATTTTCCTTGGTGATTTCCATTCTACTGGGGGATATGGTGATTAATAAGCTGCGCAATCTTCAAATTGGAGAAACCGTAAGAGACTTAGGATTGGAAGGGCAAAAGGAAAAACAAGGGACGCCTACCATGGGAGGGATTCTAATTTTGTTAGCCATTTTAATTCCAACTCTATTACTAGCAGATTTAGGCAATATCTATATTATTATAATGATAGTTTCCACGCTTTGGATGGGTGCTATTGGTTTTTTAGATGATTATATCAAGGTATTTAAAAAGAATAAAGAAGGCTTAAAAGGGAAGTTTAAAGTAATTGGCCAAATTGGTCTAGGACTTTTTGTTGGAGCAATGATGTATTTCCATCCGGATATATATGTGAAGCAAGAGGTTTCCTATGAGGAGGCACAAAAATTCCCTGTTGATCAAATTTCAACCCATGAGGATATGCAAGGTGTTGAGCATTTTATGGCTAAAATTGATGCACCGATAACAAACATACCTTTCTTAAAAGGCAATGAGTTTAATTATGAGAAGGTCTTGACATTAATTAATCCATCATGGAAAAGGTTTGGCTGGTTAATTTTTATTCCAGCAGTTATTTTTATCATAACTGCCGTTTCCAATGGCGCGAATTTAACGGATGGAATTGATGGTTTAGCAACAGGAACTTCCGCGATTAGTGGCTCCGTGCTTTTCTTGTTTGCCTATATATCTGGCAATATTATTTTTGCTGAATACCTCAATATTCTATATATCCCATATGCTGCAGAGCTAACCATTTTTATTGCTGCATTTATTGGAGCATGTATCGGCTTCTTATGGCAAAATTCATACCCAGCAAAAGTGTTTATGGGTGACACTGGTAGTCTTGCTATTGGTGGTATAATTGCAACTATAGCTATCCTAACAAGGAAGGAATTATTGCTTCCTATTCTGGTAGGTGTTTTTCTCGCAGAAAATTTATCAGTAATCATTCAAGTTGGATACTTCAAATACACGAGGAGAAAATATGGTGAAGGACGAAGGGTCTTTCTGATGTCACCTTTACACCACCACTATCAGAAAAAGGGATATCATGAATCTAAAATTGTAACACGATTTTGGATTGTAGGTATACTCTTAGCCATTATAGCTGTAGCAACCTTAAAAATTAGATAAAGAGAAAAATTGATGACAACTAAAACTCAAAAAATAGCAATACTCGGGGCTGCAGAAAGCGGTGTTGGTGCAGCTATACTTGCTACTCAGCAAGGTTTTGATGTTTGGGTATCAGATTATAGTCAAATCCAGCCAAAGCATAAAGAATGTTTAAATAAGTATAAAATCAATTGGGAAGAAGGTAAGCATAGCGAAGAGAATATACTGGATGCACATCTGGTAATGAAAAGTCCTGGAATACCAGAAAACGCAGATATTATTCAAAAGATTAGAAAGAAAGGAATAGCAGTGGTCTCTGAGATAGAGTTTGCTTCAAGGTACACCGATGCGTTTATAATAGCCATAACTGGCAGCAATGGTAAAACTACAGCAACAAGCTTAACCTATAAAATTTTAAAAGATGCTGGACTAAATGTCGGTGTAGCTGGGAATATAGGCGTGAGTTTTGCCCAGCAAGTCGCCACCCAGAAATTTGACTACTACGTTTTAGAAGTGAGCAGTTTTCAATTAGATGACATTGATTCATTTAAACCAAATATTTCCGTATTGCTAAACATAACACCAGACCACTTAGATCGCTATGACTATAAATTTGAAAACTACTTAGCGGCTAAGTTTAAGATTACTCAGAATCAAAACGACGAGAATCTTTTCATTTATTGTCAGGACGATAAGTCAATAGCAACCTCACTAATTACAAAAAAAATTCATGCACAATCAATCCCTTTCACGCTTGAAACTGAAGTAGGTGAGGGCGCATATCTACAAAATAACGAATTAACTATAAACCTAAAAAAAAAAGTTTTTACTATGTCAATTAACGAAATAGGAATTAAAGGCAAGCATAATGTTTACAACTCAATGGCTGCTTCTATCGTGGCCAGAGCAGTAGATATTAAGAAGGAGAGTATCCGTGAAAGTCTAGCGGATTTTAAAAATCTAGAGCATCGAATGGAGAAGGTGCTGAAAATAGGCGGAGTTGAGTTTATCAATGATTCGAAAGCCACTAATGTAAACTCCACCTGGTACGCTCTAGAGTCTATCCAAAATCCAGTAGTTTGGATTGCGGGAGGGGTAGACAAGGGAAATGATTATGAGGTGCTTAAATCTTTAGTGCGCGCCAAAGTTCATACCGTTATTTGCTTAGGTAATGATAGTAGAAATTTGCACGAAGCTTTTTCTCATCAAACGGATTTGATGATAAATGTGCATGATATGAAAGAGGCCGTTAGAATCGCCAATCATTTTGCCAATAAAGGGGATGCAGTACTATTATCACCAGCTTGCGCAAGTTTTGATTTGTTTGAAAATTATGAGGATAGAGGAAATCAATTTAAAGCATCAGTGCGCAATTTATAAAAGCTAGAAATCTAGAAAGAAATGTTTGAAAAAATAACCAAAAACATAAAAGGAGATAAATACATATGGGTCATTGTGCTCATCTTGTCTTTGTTTTCTCTTTTGGCTGTTTACAGTTCTACCGGGACCTTAGCCTATAAATATAGAGCTGGCAATACGGAGTATTATTTGATGAAGCAAGTTCTTATTATCGGTGGTGGTCTGGTTTTAATGTACCTGACTCATTTAATTAATTACAAATATTTCTCAAGAATCTCTCAAATATTATATTACTTAAGTATTATCCTTTTGGTGCTAACCTTATTTTTTGGCACTGACATAAATGAAGCGAAAAGATGGATTACCCTTCCTGGGGTAAACCTTACTTTTCAAACATCTGATTTAGCTAAATTTGCATTAATCATGTATTTAGCCCGCATGCTATCAAAGAAGCAAGACATGGTGCGTTCTTTTAGCGAGGGATTTTGGCCTACGATATTCCCGGTATTTATTATTTGTGGATTAATAGCTCCTGAAGATTTGTCATCTGCCTTGGTGTTATTCTCAACCAGTGTATTGGTAATGTTTGTGGGAAGAATTCACATAGCTTACATTGTTGGTTTAATTGGTCTTTCAGTAATTACGATAGGCATGTTTGTTACCTTGCTTTTCACTTTGCCAGAAGAGAGTATGCCGGGAAGAATGACAACTTGGAAAGCAAGAATAGAATCTTTTATGAATACGGATGGAGAAGAGCCGTATCAACTTGTTCAATCCAAAATTGCTATAGCTAAGGGTGGGTTTATTCCGAATGGCCCTGGTAATAGTACGCAACGCAATTTCCTTCCTCATCCTTATTCGGATTTTATTTATGCAATTATTATAGAAGAGTATAGCTTCTTTGGAGGAGTGTTTGTTGTTTTTCTTTACCTCGCATTCTTAATACGTTCAGGACTTATAGTTAGAAAAGCACCAAAAGCATTCGGTGCATTGTTATCCTTTGGATTGGCCTTAAGCCTAACTATTCAAGCAATGATTAATATGGGGGTTGCCGTCGGTTTATTGCCAGTCACGGGATTGACCTTGCCTTTGGTGAGTATGGGAGGGAGCTCTACCATCTTTGTAAGTCTTGCTTTTGGAATAATCCTCAGTGTAAGTCGAGATATTGAACAATTAGAACTAGGTATAGATGAAAGTGAAATGTCGCTAGAAGATTTAATTATGGGTTCAGAGGAAATTGAACAGGAATAAATAGACGCTAAAAAGAAAGTGAAGAAGAATTTAAAAATATTGATGAGTGGCGGAGGAAGTGGTGGACACGTTTTTCCAGCAATTGCTATAGCAGATGCTATTAAAAAAATATCCCCTGAGACAGAGTTTTTGTTTATTGGGGCAAAAGGTAAAATTGAAATGACTGCAGTGCCTAAAGCGGGATACGAAATAAAAGGGCTGACAATTGCGGGATTTCAGCGAAAACTAAGCGTAAAAAATTTACTTTTTCCATTTAAGCTGCTAGTGAGTCTGGTAAAGGCATGGGTTATCGTAAAAAATTTTAAACCAAATGCGGCAATTGGCACAGGTGGATATGCAAGCGGAGCAGCTTTGAAGGCAGCGCAATGGCAGGGGGTTGCAAGTTTTATTCAAGAACAAAATGCATTTCCCGGAATAACAAACAAACTATTGGCTAAGAAGGCAAGAAAAGTATTTGCTGCCTATAATGGTCTAGAACAATATTTTGAAAAATCAAAGATACAACTTACAGGAAATCCTTTGAGAGGTAGTATATCACTAGATGGGGTAGATCGAAAATTGGCCTGCGAGCATTTCGGTTTGGATGGACAAAAACCAATAGTATTTATCACTGGAGGAAGCCTAGGTGCTAGTGCTATAAATAAAGCTATTGCGGGAAAAATTAATCGTTTTGACGAAGAAGGAATTCAATTGATTTGGCAATGTGGTAGAATCTATGAAGCGGAGTATGCTAGTTTAAACTCACCCATGGTTAAGGTTCTAAGCTTTATTGACCGAATGGATTATGCCTACACGGCTGCAGATGTAATAGTCTCTCGAGCAGGTGGAACCATATCAGAGCTAGCAATAATTGGAAAACCAACCATATTACTACCATCCCCAAATGTTGCTGAAGACCACCAAACCAAAAATGTAATGGCTTTAGTGGAAAAGGAGGCAGCAATTTTAATAAGGGATAATGAGGCAGTTGAAGCACTTGTTCCGGCATGTATCGACTTGCTAAGTAACACTGAATTGAAAGAAAAAATAAGTAATAACATTAAGCAATTTGCTAAACCAAACGCAGCTAAGGAGATTGCTCAAAGTATTTTGTCAAGCATTTAATGAAAGACTTAAAAGACATATCAAAAGTATATTTTCTGGGTATTGGAGGTATCGGTATGTCTGCACTTGCGCGATATTTTAACGAGCAAGGCCTCAGCGTGAAAGGCTATGATAAAACATCATCTCCACTAACAGACAAGTTAATGCAAGAGGGAATGGATATCCATTTTGATGATGATTTAACGCTATTGGATAAAGAAGCTGATTTAGTCATATACACACCGGCAATACCTCAATCGCACAAGCAATTGAATTGGTATAAGGAAAATGGATACGAACTCTACAAACGGTCAGTAGTTTTAGGCATGATTTCAAGCAATCATTATTGTATCGCTATTGCTGGTTCTCATGGGAAGACAACAGTTTCGTCTATGCTTGCACATATATTAAATGGTGCAGGAGGATGCATAGCTTTTTTAGGAGGAATTGCCAGTAATTATAATTCCAATTATATCCATACATCTAATCGTTTTATGGTTGTTGAAGCAGATGAGTTTGATCGGTCTTTTCTTACTCTACATCCCAATATAGCGGGGATAACTGCAATTGATAGTGACCATTTGGAAGTGTATGGTAGTTTAGAAAATATTGAAGAAGAATTTATTCAATTTGCAAAACAAATAGTACCGCAAGGTCAGTTGATTTTAAATGAGCACTATTCGCATATTTTATCAAGATTACCCAAACACTTGGAGGTGTCACAATATGGCCATGAAAAGCAGGCGGATTATTCGCTGACTAATTACAGTGTTGAGAACGGGGAGTTTGTTTTTACTGTAACGACACCAAACGGTGTTATTGAAAATCTTACCGCCAGCTTTGGAGGGATTCATAATTTAGAAAATGCCACTTTGGCGATTTCAATTTGTGAAAAATTAGGTATCTCTAATCGGGATATCCGAAAAGGAATACGCTCTTTTAAAGGAATTAAAAGAAGATTTGAAAAGCACGTAGATATCGATGGCACAATCTATATAGATGATTATGCACACCATCCTATGGAGATAAAAGCGCTGGTAAAATCACTTCGGTTTTTATACCCTGATAAAGAAATATTAGCAATTTTTCAACCCCATTTATTCTCAAGAACCAAGAATTTATATGAAGAATTTGCGCATGAGTTAGCTCAGGTGGATGATTTAATTCTCTTGCCAATATACCCTGCCAGAGAAGAGCCTATTGAAGGGGTAAGTTCAGAATTAATCTTGAATAAAGTAGCGCTTAAAAACAAGGCAATTATTGATAAGACATCGCTAATAGATTCACTTAGAAATAAAGTAAAGAACAAAGTGGTCGTCACCATCGGTGCAGGAGATATAGATAGATTTGTTGAGCCAATAAAAGAAATGCTTCAATGAAAAAGACGACAAAAAAATACATCATTCAAGGCTTGAAGGTTGCATTAATTGCGGTTTTTGGTGTGTTGTTTATTGCCATTTTAATCAAGGCTCGTTTGCAGGCTGGTGAGTCTGTCTGTAATGAAATTCAGGTGAATGTTAAAAATGCAGATAAATTTCAATTTATTGCGGAAAATGAGATCATTGATTTTATAAACAACAATGGGAAAGATGTGGTGATTAATCAACGATTAAAGGATGTCTCTAAATCGGAAATTGAGGCACGCATTGAGCAAAGCGAATACATAGAAAAAGCTGATGTTTTCACTAATTTTGAAGGGAAGATGCGCGTAGATGTGACACAAAAAAACCCTATATATAGAGTATTCAACAATAATGGTGTTAGTTACTATGTGAGTAACAAGGGTGAAAGTATTCCTATTTCAAGTAAATTTACTCCTAGACTAATTGTTGCTACTGGGAATTTGTCGAAGCAGCTTACATCAAAGAATCTTAAGATCCGTGAAGACCTACTTGAACTTGTGGCCTTCATCAATGAAAGTTCATTTTGGGAAGCTATGATAGGGCAAATTGAGGTAGCAAATAATGGTGATTTTTTACTTTATTCTAAGATCGATGAACATGTTGTAAACATTGGAAATACTGATAATCTTGAGGATAAATTTAAGTATCTCCAGATATTTTACAAAGAAGCAATAAAGAATGTTGATTGGAAACAATATGAAGAAATAAATCTAAAGTTTAAAGGACAAATAATCTGTAAAAAAAAATAACGTAAACGAATGGATGCAAATAATCAAGTAATCGTAGGACTAGATATAGGGACAACCAAGATTTGTGTTTTAGTCACAAAGAAGGATGAGTTGGGTAAAACTGAGGTTTTGGGTATTGGAAAAGCACCATCTCATGGAGTTATGCGCGGGGAGGTTGCCAATATCGACAAAACTGTACAATCTATTATACAGGCCGTAAAAGATGCTGAAAAACAATCTGGTGAAACAATCACCAAGGTTCATGTAGGTATTGCAGGTCAGCACATTAAGAGTATGCAGCACAGAGGTATTCTTACTCGAAGTGATGCGCAAAGTGAGATTTCCGAAGAGGATATTAAAAGTTTAATTCGCGATATGCACAAGCTTGCAATGAGTCCAGGTGAACGAATAATTCATGTCTTGCCGCAAGAGTTTATTGTAGATTCAATGCCTGCCAAAAGTGATCCAATTGGGATGTGTGGTAGTCGTCTCGAAGCAAATTTCCATATTATCACAGGACGAGTAGCCGCTGCACAAAATATTGAGCGTTGTGTTCAAAAGGCTGGCTTAACCATGGAAGGATTGATATTGGAGCCACTGGCATCGGCCGCTTCAGTTTTGGATGAGGATGAAAAAGAAGCTGGGGTAGCTTTAGTAGATATTGGAGGAGGCACGACAGATTTAGCCATTTTTCAAGATGGTATAATAAGGCATACATGTGTTATTCCTTTCGGCGGCAACATTATTACGGAAGATATTAAGGACGGTTGTAAGATTATGAAAAATCAAGCAGAAGCCTTAAAGGTTCGGTTCGGTTCGGCAGTTTCGGTAGAAGCGAAGGACAATCAAATCATTTCTATACCGGGATTAAAGGGGCGTCCACCCAAGGAAATTTCTATGAAAAACTTGGCAAATATTATCCAAGCTAGAATAGAAGAGATCTTCGAACAAGTTTATTTTGAGATAAAAGCTTCTGGATATGCAAAAAAATTGAACGGAGGAATTGTTATAACAGGTGGTGGATCACAATTGAAATTCATAAAACAATTAGTGGAATATGTCACCGGGCTTGATGCACGGATAGGTTATCCAATAGAGCACTTGGCAACTGATTATAATGCCGAGCTGAAACATCCAATGTTTGCTACTGGAATAGGCTTAGTAGAGAGAGCCTTTAAGGAACATAGTAAATCTTCAGACAAAGTTCATATTGACCCCTATGATTCAACTATAGAGAGGAAGCAGGAGGAAGTAGAATCAGAAGCTGGTAATAACCTTATCGAAACCGCTCAAACAAATAAAGTTAAGGACTGGTGGAAGGATATTTTCAAAGGAATACCAGAATGGTTGATGGATGAGAATGACGGAGATTTTAATGATTAAGATTACAAAAAAGAAAAAATTAAACTAGCTATGAATTTGCAATTTGACTTACCAAAAGAACAATCATCAATCATTAAAGTGATTGGAGTAGGTGGTGGGGGCAGTAATGCTGTTAATCACATGTATGAAATGGGTATTAGAGGAGTTAATTATGTGGTGTGCAACACAGATCAACAAGCTCTTGACCTAAGTCCCGTTCCCAATAAAATCCAATTAGGTCCAGAAATGACCCAAGGTTTAGGGGCTGGATCTAGACCCGAAATAGGAGAAGAAGCTACGATTGAATCTTCGCAGGACATCCAAGAATTACTGAGTAAGAATACGAGAATGGTGTTTGTCACTGCCGGAATGGGCGGAGGAACAGGGACTGGTGGAGCTCCTGTAGTAGCCAAACTTGCCCGAGAGATGGGAATATTGACAGTTGGTATTGTCACCACTCCATTTAGCTTTGAAGGCCGTCGGAAGTTGATGCAGGCAGATGAAGGGATTAAGAAATTAAAGGATGAAGTAGATAGTATTTTGGTTATCTCCAACGATAAGATTCGAGAGATTTACGGAAATTTGTCAAAATCTGAGGCATTTTCAAGAGCAGATGATGTATTGACCATGGCTGCAAAATCAATTTCAGAAATTATTACAGTCCCCGGTGAAATTAATGTTGATTTTGCCGATGTTCAGTATGTAATGAAAGAAAGTGGAGTGGCAATAATGGGTGTTGCAGAAGCGGAAGGAGAAGATAGAGCCATGCGTGCTGTTCATGCGGCAATAAATTCACCTTTACTTAATAGCAACAATATAACAGGTGCGAGAAAAATATTAATCAATATAAGCTCGGGTAATGAACAAGTAACTATTGATGAAATTACTGAAATCAATGATTTTGTGCAAGATGCAGCAGGCAATGATACAGATATCATATTTGGTACTTGTGACGATGATGCTTTAGGTGAAAAGTTAAGTGTTACAATTATTGCTACTGGGTTCAGTGATGATAATATAGAACCTGTGCAAGTAAAGAAAGAAGTGATTAGTTTGGATAATCTTGCAAGAGAAGAGGCTCCGATCAAGCCCGCAGAGGATGTTATGCAGATAAAAGAAGAAATATCAGATAATCCACATACAGGAAATAAAGTAAGTGATTCTTACACCTTTGATTTGTTCGACGGTCGCAAGGATGAAGAACCAGTTGAACCTACTCAAGTGAATTTGAATAATAATTTTGAGGAGAACTCATTCGATTTTGAGATCAAAGAAGTTGACTCTACTCTGCCTGACACTGAATCTTATGGTTTCTATACAACACCAAAAGAAACACCAAGGGAAGATTTGCCCGTCAATAAGGAGGAAATCCTTAATGATCGTGTCCGCAGATTAAAAGATGTGAGTTATAAGTGGGACAATATGAATAAGATCAAGGAATTCGAGGAAACACCAGCCTATACCAGACGAGGGATATGTTTGGATGAAACTCCTCATAGTAGTGAAAATAATGTCTCTAGATTTTCGGTAGATAGTTTTGATGTTGAAGGAGAAAAACGACCAGAAATTCGAAAGAATAATGGTTTTCTTAATGATAATGTAGATTGAAAGTTAGAATACTAAGACTATATAAAAGGCCTACTAAGAATTCTTAGTAGGCCTTTTTTTGAGGCAAAAACCAGCGTTCAGAACCCTAAGTTAGTCCATGGGTAAATTGCGCTTTTGTGCAGTTTGATTTTTTATATAATCAGTAGCAAAGGGCTGTGGTAAACAAAATAGCAACAATTTGTGGATTTATTCCATCTTTATTTGGATTTATTCCATTAAACGTTTAACTTCGAATGGATGAAAAATAAATTACCAATTGAAGCAGAACGGTTTAAGGTTTTAAGAAATTATTTAGGCTTTACACAAGCTAAATTTGCCCAAGACTTAGGTATTAAATCTTCTACCGTTGATATTGAGAGAGGCAAGATGCGAATACCTGCTCACGCATTGATTTTTTTGATTAAAAAATATAATATTGATCCACTTTGGCTTTATGGTGAAAGCGAGCAGATGCATAGTAAGGTGAGAAAACTAGAGGTTCTACCAAAAGTAATTTTAGTAGATAGTGATGAGAATGAGAATGTCTTAATGGTTAACGCTAAAGCTGCGGCGGGTTACCCGTCAAACCTATCCAATCATCAATGGTATAGTTCTTTACCCGCTTTTCATATTCCATTACCCAGTTTTAAGGGAGTGAGTATTCGAGCTTTTCAAGTGGAGGGACATAGCATGCTGCCTATCTTAAAGCCTAACGATTGGGTGTTTGGTAAAGCAATCCTTCATTTAGAAAGCATCAAAGAGGGAGATGTTTATGTCGTGGTCAGCCACGATTCAGTTTTAGTTAAACGGGTTTATCATAAAGATGCTCAAAATATCATACTAATTTCGGAGAATTCCCAATACCCTGATATCATAATGAATAAAACCAAAGTGCAGGAAATGTGGAATTTTGCCAGTAAAATGAGTTTTGACCTAGAACAAAAAGAAGGTCGTTTGACTGCGATAAATGATAAAATTGATATCCTCTTAAAAGAGATTAAGAGAGACGAACCGAATTAATTTTTTGAGAGCTTGCAAGATTTTAGAAAAGTCGGTTCACACAATAAATCCGGCTTCAAATGCCATTTCTATCTAAGTAAGGGGAAATCTTATGTTTTTAAGGCGCATTCGTGTATTTCTAGATCAATAGTTTCGGGCATCTACTTCGCCATCAATTCCTCTATCTCTTCAACTGTAATTGGAATGTTGGCCATTAAGTCAAAGTTCTTTCCGTCTTTAACGATAATGTCATTTTCAATACGAACTCCTATTCCTTCATCCCGTATGTATATTCCAGGCTCAATGGTGAAGCACATGTTTTCCTCAATTTTCCCATAACGAGCACCTACATCATGCACGTCAATACCCATGAAGTGACTTGTCCCATGCGGGAAATATTTTTGAGTGAGCTGCTTTCTTTCTTCTTCACTTGCTTGCTTGTCAATTAATTTAATATCCACTAAGGCTGAGGCCATCATTTTTTTGACCGCTGCATTGAAGTCATTCAGCGTCATTCCAGGACTCATAATGTTCTTTGCTTCATCATGAATGCCTAGACAGGCGTTATATACTTCTTTTTGACGATCCGTGAACTTTCCATTTACAGGAATAGTCCGGGAAAGGTCAGAGGCATAACAAGCATATTCCGAACCAAAATCCATAAGTAATAAATCTCCATCATTACATACCACGTCATTTTCAATGTAATGCAAGACGCATGCATTAGCACCTGAAGCAATAATCGGGGTATATGCATGTCCTGTTGCACCGTGCCTTATAAAGGTGGAAATGATTTCTGCTTCTACTTCATATTCCATCATTCCTGGTTGGGTAGTTGAGAGCACCCTTCTAAATGCTTGCTCAGTTATGTCACAAGCTTTTTGCATTGTCGCCACTTCTTCGGCTTGTTTGATGCTTCGTTGGTATGAAACAATCGGTGCACTGCGCTTGAATTGATGAAGAGGGAACTGATCTCTCATTGCTTTGGCAAAACGCTTGTCCTTTGTTTCTACCTTTGAATGGGCTCTGTCATTTTCATTTAAATTAAGATAAAAGGTTTTGACCATATTACTTAAATGGCTTACCGTGCTATCAAAAGCAGTATTCCATTTGATGGTTTCAATATTGGATATCTGTTTACCTTGCTTTTTATTTACCTTATCACCTTCCCATACCGCGATCATTTCATTTGTTTCGCGCAAAAACAAGATTTCACGTTGTTCCTCATTTGATGCATCAGGGTAAAGAATAAGCATGCACTCCTCTTGGTCAATTCCAGTTAGGTAGTAAAAGTCAGGGTTTTGTCGAAATGGGTGGTGTCCATCAGCACTTCTCGGCATGACATCATTAGAATGAAAGATAGCCATGGAGTTTTTCTCCATTTGTTTCATAAAGGTCTTTCGATTACCGCTAAAAAAACTAGCTGGCATGCGTTCATATCTACTCATAATTTCATCTTATTTAATAGGTAATACAAATGTATCCATTTTTTTGCCTCAAAACAAAGTTGAAATTGTAAATTCCTGCATCCTAGACTTGTTGCTTGGCTAGTGACATTATTCCCCTCGAACCCAATAAAACTCTTGATATTTTCGCATACTTTTGCTGATGGAAGAATTAATAGTCAAATTACACAGCTTGAAGTCAACAGCTGTGGGGCTTTAATCGTCTTATACCCAAAAAAAAATAGGAATGACCTAAAAAAATTAAAAATCCGTTTTTTAATTAAAAATCTTTCCATACCTTTGCAGTCCTAAAATTTTAAGCAATTTATGCCTACAATTCAACAATTAGTAAGAAAAGGAAGGAAAGCGATTATAAGCAAAAGTAAATCTAGAGCTTTAGACGCCTGCCCTCAGAAGAGAGGAGTATGTACAAGAGTATATACCACTACACCTAAAAAACCTAACTCTGCTTTGAGAAAAGTGGCGAAGGTGAGATTGACCAACGGAATAGAGGTTATTGCCTATATACCGGGTGAAGGTCACAACTTACAAGAGCACTCTATCGTATTGATTAGAGGAGGAAGGGTAAAGGATTTACCAGGGGTGCGTTACCACATCGTTAGAGGTGCTTTAGATACATCTGGTGTTGAAGGTAGACTGCAGTCAAGATCTAAATACGGAGCTAAGCGCCCGAAAAAATAAGATAGTATGAGAAAAAGAAAACCGCAGAAAAGGTATTATCAACCAGATCCAAGATTTGGTGATGAGAATGTAACTTTCTTTGTTAACAATTTAATGTTAGACGGAAAGAAAACGATTGCGTACAAAATATTTTATGATGCAATGGACTATGCTACGGAAAAAGCTGGGGAAGATGGTTATGAGCTATGGAAAAAAGCTTTAGTAGCAATATCTCCTGGAGTTGAAGTAAAAAGTAGAAGAATCGGTGGTGCCACTTTTCAAATCCCTTCAGAGGTTCGTCCAGCAAGAAAGCGTTCCGTAGGAATGAAGTGGCTAATAAAATACTCTCGTGCTCGTAACGGGAAGTCAATGGCTGAAAAGCTGGGTAGTGAAATTATGGCAGCAGCCAAAGGTGAAGGAGCTGCAGTCAAAAAAAGAGAAGATACGCAAAGAATGGCGGAAGCAAATAAAGCGTTCTCTCACTTTAAATTTTAATAAACAGTCATGGCTAGAGATTTAAACTACACAAGAAATATCGGAATCGCAGCGCATATTGATGCAGGTAAAACTACAACAACAGAGCGTATTTTGTACTACACTGGTGTGACTCACAAGATAGGTGAGGTGCATGATGGTGCTGCTACAATGGATCACATGGCACAAGAGCAAGAAAGAGGTATTACAATTACTTCTGCTGCCACTACGGTTCACTGGGATTACAGAGGTAAAGAATATCACGTTAATATTATTGATACTCCAGGTCACGTGGATTTCACTGTTGAAGTGAATCGGTCATTAAGAGTATTAGATGGTTTAGTGTTTTTGTTTTCAGCGGTTGATGGTGTTGAGCCACAGTCTGAAACAAATTGGCGTTTAGCTGACAACTATAATGTGCCAAGAATTGGATTCGTTAATAAAATGGATCGTCAAGGTGCTGATTTCTTAAACGTGTGCGCTCAGGTTAAGAAAATGTTAGGTAGCCACGCTTTACCACTACAAATTCCTATCGGTGCTGAAGATGATTTCAAAGGTGCTGTTGATCTAATCAACTTTAAAGGAATCGTATGGAATGAAGATGATATGGGTATGACCTTTAATGAAGTGCCTATACCAGATGACATCTTAGAAGAAGCTACCATGTACAGAGAGCAATTGCTTGAGGCTGTAGCTGAATTCAACGATACCTTAATGGAGAAATACTTCGAAGATCCTGATTCATTAACTGAAAGAGAAATTTTAGATGCTCTAAGAGAAGCTACTATTGCTGGAAAAGTTATTCCAATGATGTGTGGCTCTGCATTTAAAAATAAAGGTGTTCAGGCTATGTTGGATATGGTCATGGAAATTTTACCGTCACCTTTAGATGTAGAAGGAATCATAGGAACAAATCCTGATACGGATGAGCAAGAGGTTAGAAAGCCAAATGTTGACGAGCCCTTTGCTGCCTTAGCATTTAAAATAGCTACGGATCCTTTTGTAGGTCGTTTGTGTTTCACAAGAGCTTATTCAGGAAAGTTAGATTCTGGCTCTTATGTTTTAAACACAAGAACGGGAAAGAAAGAGCGTATTTCACGTGTATTTGAAATGCATGCGAACACTCAGAAACAAGTTCCTTTTTTACAAGCAGGAGATATCGCAGCCTTAGTTGGTTTTAAAGATATTAGAACTGGAGATACATTATGCGCGGAGAAGCATCCTATTGTCTTGGAGTCTATGGACTTTCCAGATCCAGTTATTGGACTAGCAATTGAGCCAAAAACTCAAAGTGATGTAGATAAGTTAGGTATGGCTTTAGCAAAATTGTCTGAAGAGGATCCAACTTTTAAAGTTGCATTTGATGAGAATACAAGTCAAACTGTCATTAGTGGAATGGGTGAGTTACACCTTGACATTATCTTGGATCGTTTGAGAAGAGAATTTAAAGTAGAGTGTAATCAGGGAGCTCCACAAGTAAACTATAAAGAGCAAATATCTCAAACAGTTGAGCATAGAGAGACCTTCAAGAAACAATCGGGTGGTAGAGGTAAATTTGCTGATATCAAGTTCGAAATGGGACCTGTCGAAGACCCTACCAAACAAGGATTAGAATTTGTAAATGATATTTTTGGTGGATCTATTCCAAGAGAATTTATTCCTGCAATCGAGAAAGGTTTTAAAGAAGCTATGAAGAATGGTGTTCTTGCTGGTTACGAAGTTGATAGCTTAAAAGTAAGAATTTATGATGGTTCATTTCACCAAGTGGATTCTGATGCTTTATCTTTTGAATTGTGTGCAAAAATTGGATTTAAAGAAGCTTCGAAGAAAGCGAAGCCTATTATTCTTGAACCAATCATGAAACTAGAAGTAATTACTCCTGAAGAAAATACAGGGGATGTAGTTGGTGATTTGAATAGAAGACGAGGTATCATGGAAGGTATGGCTATGAAAGGAACTGGTCAAGTAATTAAAGCAAAAGTTCCATTATCTGAAATGTTTGGATATGTCACACAGCTAAGAACGATTACTTCAGGTAGAGCAACGTCATCTATGGAATTCCATAGTTACCAACCTGCTCCAGATGGTATAGCAAAAACTGTAATTGAAAAAGCAACGGGTAAAGTAACCGCTTAATATTAAAGAAAATGACACAGAGAATTAGAATTAAGTTGAAATCATACGATTATAATTTAGTTGACAAGTCAGCTGAAAAAATCTATAAAACAGTAAAGAATACAGGAGCTATTATTAGTGGACCAATTCCTTTACCAACGAAAAGAAAAGTCTTTAATATCTTGCGTTCACCTCACGTGAACTCAGATTCAAAGGAACAGTTTCAATTAATGACGTATAAAAGATTATTAGACATCTACAGCTCTAACTCAAAAACAATTGATGCTTTAATGAAGCTTGAATTGCCGAGTGGAGTCGATGTAGAAATTAAAGTTTAAGCGGGAAACCAATGTCCTTTCCCTATTAGGGAAAGAATAAGTTCCATCTGAAACAAATTTTTAAAACAAAAAGACAGATGAAAGCAATTTTAGGAAAAAAGATTGGAATGACTAGCGTCTTCACTGAAGAGGGATCCAAAATGCCGTGTACGGTATTAAGTATCGGACCTTGCTACGTTACTCAAATCAAAACGGAAGAAACTGACGGATACAATGCCGTGCAGTTAGCTTACGGAGAAAAGAAAGATAAGAACACGCCAAACCCTATGAAGGGTCACTTCAAAAAAGCAGGAGTGGATTCCAAACACAAGTTATTTGAAGTTAGAGATTTTGACTTTGAAAAAAATCTTGGGGATGAAATCACTATCGACATCTTTGAAGAAGGTGAAGAAATTGCTGTGGTTGGTACTTCAAAAGGTAAAGGTTTCCAAGGTGTTGTAAAACGTCACGGATTTAGGGGTGTTGGAATGCAAACCCACGGTCAGCACAATAGAGGTAGAGCGCCAGGATCAATTGGTATGGCATCTACGCCTTCAAGAGTACTGAAAGGTCAGCGTATGGCCGGAAGAATGGGTACTGATAGAGTCAAAGTTAAAGGCCTGAAAATTATTAAATTAATAGCAGAAGAAAACTTAATGGTTGTAAAAGGAAGTGTTCCTGGCCATAAGGGATCTTACATAATTGTGGAGGGTAAATAAAATGAAAGTGAAAGTTTTAAATACAGCCGGTAAGGAAACTGGAAGAGAGGTAACATTACCAAAAGAAGTTTTCGGTATTGAACCAAATGATCATGCTATTTACTTAGACGTTAAGCAATATTTAGCTAACCAACGTCAAGGTACACACAAAGCAAAGGAAAGATCAGAAGTTAAAGGATCTACAAAAAAGATTAGAAAACAAAAAGGTTCTGGTGGAGCGCGTTTTGGCGATATCAAGAATCCGCTTTTTAGAGGTGGTGGTCGTGTATTCGGTCCTCGTCCTAGAAATTATTCGTTCAAATTGAATAAAAAAGTGAAAGTATTAGCAAGGCTTTCAGCACTTACATACAGAGCAAAAGAAAATGCTATTGTTGTTGTGGAAGACTTCAAAATGGATGCACCTAAAACCAGTGTCTTCATTTCTTTTTTAGGGAATATTGGAGCAGATAAGAAGGGATTATACGTTAACCAAGATGCAGATAGTAATGTCTTGCTTTCTTCTAGAAACTTTCAAGGAGCTAGAATCACTGAGGTTAACAATTTAAACACTTATGATATTTTAAATTGCCAGAAACTAGTTATCAGTGAAAGCAGCCTAGAATATTTTAATAAATAATTGAAGCCATGAGAGTAATAGAAGACGTATTAAAAAAGCCTGTTGTGACTGAAAAGTCTAACGAAATGCAAGAAAAGAGTAATCGATTTACTTTTATTGTAGATAGAGACGCAAATAAATTAGTCATCAAGAAGGCTATTGAAACGATGTACGGAGTAAGTGTAGATAAAGTATGGACACACGTTATCCCAGCGAAAGCTAAAACTCGTTTTACAAAGTCAGGCGTGGCATCAGGAAGAAAACCAGCTTATAAAAAAGCAATTGTGAGTCTTGTGGAAGGCGATACAATTGATTTCTATAGTAATATCTAATAGGAATAAGAATCCACAAATTAAGAAAAGATGGGAATTAGAAAATTTAAGCCAGTAACACCTGGCACACGTTTTAGAATCGGAAGTGACTTCGCAGAGGTGACAACTGATAAGCCAGAGAAGTCTCTACTTTTACCTTTAAGTAAAAAAGGTGGTAGAAACTCGAATGGTAGAATCACCACTCGTTATAGAGGTGGTGGATCAAAAAGAAAATATCGTATTATCGACTTTAAAAGAGATAAGCAAGATATGCCAGCAGAAGTGTTGTCTATTCAGTACGATCCAAACAGAACAGCTCGTATTGCATTATTGCAATATGAAGATGGAGTTAAAAGCTACATAATTGCCCCAAACGGTTTAAGTGTTGGTGCAAAGTTAATGTCTGGATCAAAAGCAGATCCTGAAGTAGGAAATGCATTGTACTTAGCAGATATTCCCTTAGGTTCTGTTATACACAACATTGAAATGCAGCCAGGTAGAGGTGCTCAAATTGCTAGAAGTGCTGGTGCCTATGCGCAACTAACAGCACGTGAAGGAAAATATGCAATTTTAAAAATGCCTTCAGGTGAAACAAGAATGATACTTAAAACTTGTTTAGCGGTTATTGGTTCTGTTTCAAACGGAGACCATAACTTAACTAGGTTAGGTAAAGCAGGAAGAAAAAGATGGTTAGGTATTAGACCACGTACTAGAGGAGTAGTAATGAATCCGGTAGATCACCCAATGGGTGGTGGTGAAGGCCGTAACTCAGGAGGTCACCCTCGATCTAGAACAGGCGTTTACGCTAAAGGGTTTAAAACTAGAGACAAAAAGAAATCATCTAATCGTTTAATCATAAGCAAACGTAAAAAATAAGATATGGCACGTTCAATAAAAAAAGGCCCTTATATCGCACATCACTTACTTAAAAAAGTAGATGTCATGAATGAGGCTGATAGAAAAGCAGTAATTAAAACTTGGTCAAGAGCAAGTATGATTATTCCAGATATGGTAGGCCATACGATTGCAGTTCATAACGGAAACAAATTTATTCCTGTTTATGTTACGGAAAATATGGTAGGACACAAGTTAGGTGAATTCTCTCCAACTCGTTCATTTAGAGGACATTCATCGAAGAAAATTAAATAAGATATAGTTTATCCGATTGAAAAATCGCTTAACTAAAAATCTAAATATTAAAAAAATGGAAGCAGTAGCAAAATTGAAAAATAATCCTACATCAACGAGAAAAACTCGATTGGTAGCGGATTTGATTAGAGGAATGGAAGTAAATCAAGCACTAAACGTACTGAAGTTTACAAGCAAGGAATCAGCTCCGAAAATTGAGAAACTGTTATTATCTGCTGTTAATAACTGGGGTCAAAAAAATGAGGCTCAACCGGAGGATCACGATTTAATCGTTAAGTCTATTTGGGTTGATGGTGGAAAAATGCTCAAGCGTTTTAGACCAGCGCCTCAAGGTAGAGCGCACAGAATTCGTAAGCGTTCCAACCATATAACCTTAGTGGTTGATTCAAAAGTGGCAACCCCTGTTAAAGAGGAAGCGCCAGCAGCCGAATAAAGTATGATTTAAGATAAAAGGGATGCCTCCTGTTGACGGAGGCATTTTTTTTGAATGAAAATAAGTATCCACAACAATTGAAAAAGTGTATAAAAAAAATACAAAAAAAATGAATCAAGGGTTTAAATAACCAATTTTAATCCTTACATTTGCACTCCAATTTTATAGAAGCGTTTCAAAATAGAACGAAATTAATGGGACAAAAAATTAATCCAATATCGAATAGGCTAGGAATCATCAGAGGATGGGATTCAAACTGGTTTGCAGACAAAGACGCTGGTAAAAAGCTAGTGGAAGATGAGAAAATCCGGGAGTACTTACATGCTCGTATTAATAAAGGGGGTCTTTCAAAAATTATCATTGAGAGAACTTTAAAGAGGGTTACTGTAACGGTTCACACATCGCGTCCAGGTATTATTATCGGAAGGGGTGGTTCAGAGGTTGATCGTATTAAAGAAGAGTTAAAGAAATTAACTGGTAAGGATGTTCAGATCAACATCGTAGAAATCAGAAGACCTGAGTTAGATGCAGCAATCGTTGGAGAAAGCGTTGCAAAGCAATTAGAAGGTCGTGTTAATTTTAGAAGAGCTGTGAAAATGGCTATTGCTTCTACAATGAGAATGGGTGCTCAAGGTATCAAAATTCGTTGCTCCGGTAGATTGGGTGGCGCTGAGATGGCAAGAGCTGAAGAATATAAGCAAGGAAGAACACCGCTTCAAACACTTAGAGCTGATATTGACTATGCTTTGGTTGAAGCGAATACCATTTATGGTAAAATTGGTGTTAAAGTCTGGATTTGTAAAGGTGAGGTTCTAGGGAAAAGAGATTTATCTCCAAACGTGGGCGATCCGAATGCGAAGAAAGGGAAGAAGAAATTTGCTAAGCGTAAATAATTAGAGAAAGATGTTATTACCGAAAAGAGTAAAATATAGAAAACAGCAGAAGGGCAGGATGAAAGGAAATGCCGGTAGAGGTACTGAAGTATCTTTTGGTTCTTTCGGATTAAAGTCACTGGATGTTAGTTGGATTACGAATCGTCAAATTGAAGCTGCAAGGATTGCGGTGAATAGATACATGAAGAGAGAGGGTAAGGTCTGGATTAGAATTTTTCCAGATAAACCTTATACAAGCAAGCCATTAGAAGTGAGAATGGGTAAAGGTAAAGGTGCACCTGAAGGATGGGTTGCAGTTGTTAAGCCTGGAAGAATTATGTTTGAAGTGGATGGAGTTTCTGCTGAAGTAGCTAAAGAAGCATTAAGATTAGCTGCTCAGAAATTACCAGTTCAGACGAAAGTAGTAACAAGAAGAGATTACGTAGAAGCTTAAATAATAAAGCTATGACACTGAATAAAGAAGATATCAAACAATTGACAACTGAAGAATTGTTAGAAAAAGGCCGCGAGACCAAAGTTCTATTGAAAAAAATGGAATTTAATCACGCAATTTCTGCTATAGAAAATCCATTGCAGATTAGAGCAATGCGCAGAGATGTTGCAAGGTTGTTAACAGAGTTGAGAAGCAGAGAATTGAATAATTCTGAAAACGAATAAGATCGATGGAAACAGTAGATAGAAAGTTAAGAAAAACCAGAACTGGTGTTGTGAGCAGTAACAAAATGGAAAAAACCATTACGGTTTCTGTTGAACGAAAAGTTATTCACCCGATGTACGGCAAGTTTTTAAAGAAAACTCAAAAGTATACGGCGCACGATGAAACTAACGAGTGCAACGAAGGTGACTTGGTTAAGATTATGGAAACTCGACCTCTTAGTAAAAACAAGAGATGGAGATTAGTTGAAATTTTAGAAAGAGCTAAATAAGATGTTACAACAAGAATCAAGAGCTGGCGTAGCTGATAACAGTGGTGCTAAAGAGATACTAGTAATTAAAGTACTAGGGGGATCTAAAAGAAGATATGCGTCTATTGGAGATAAAGTGGTAGTTTCTGTAAAGAAAGCCATACCTAATGGGAATGCAAAGAAAGGTACAGTGCACAAAGCTGTTGTTGTTCGTACGAAAAAGTCTATTAAAAGAAAAGATGGTTCTCATATTCGTTTTGACGATAATGCAGTTGTGTTATTGAATCCTCAAGAGGAAATGAGAGGCACAAGAATTTTTGGCCCTGTTGCCCGAGAGTTAAGAGACAGAGATTATATGAAGATTGTTTCACTAGCTCCTGAGGTTATATAATATTAAGAAGATGAGTAAGAATAGATTTGAACCAAAATTTAATATCAAGAAGGGCGATACAGTGATTGTATTAACTGGAAATGATAAAGGTAAAACGGGAAAAGTTTTAACGGTTTTTACAAAAACATCTAAGGTGATTGTAGAAAAAGTAAAAATGGTTAAAAAACATACTAAGCCAGACGCTAAGAATCCAGATGGGGGAATTATCCCAATGGAAGCGCCTATTCATATTTCTAATGTTTCTTTAATTGATCCTAAATCGGGAAAAGCTACAAGAATTAGAAAAGAAAAAGGTGATAAAGGTTGGAATAGAGTTTCTAAGAAATCAGGAGAAATTATAGAATAATGAGTTATACACCGCGATTAAAGAAAAAGTATGATGAGGAAGTAGTTCCTGCAATGACTGAAAAGTTCAACTACTCATCTATCATGGCCGTGCCAAAGGTGGTTAAGATTGCCTTGAATCAAGGAGTCAATGGTGCTACCAGTGACAAGAAATTAGTTGATGTTGCTGTTAAAGAAATGACAGACATTGTAGGTCAAAGAGCAGTCGCTACGCTTTCTAAGAAAGCGATATCAAATTTCAAGTTGAGAGAAGATATGCCGATTGGTGCTAAAGTTACTTTGAGAAGAGAGCGTATGTATGAATTTTTGGATCGTTTAATTTCTGTTGCCTTACCTAGAGTAAGAGATTTCCAAGGAATTAATAACAAAGGCTTTGACGGAAGAGGAAATTACAATTTCGGTATTACGGAGCAAATTATCTTCCCAGAAATTGATATTGATAAAGTATCTAGGATTGGTGGTTTTAACATTACGATTGTTACGACAGCTAAGACAGATCAAGAAGCAATGGAATTATTAAAATTAATGGGTCTTCCATTTAAAAAATAAATTATGTCTAGAAAATCAGTTGTAGCAAGACAAAAGAAAAGAGAAAGAATGGTTGCGAAGTTCGCAACTAAGCGTAAGGCTTTAAAAGAAGCAGGTGACTATGAAGCATTAGATAAGTTGCCAAAGAATGCTTCTCCTGTAAGATTGAAAAACAGATGTGGACTTACTGGTAGACCAAAAGGATATGTTAGGTTTTTCGGAATTAGTCGTGTAAAATTTAGAGAATTGGCTTCTGCAGGTAGACTACCTGGTGTAACAAAAGCAAGTTGGTAACAATAAAATATTAAAGAAATGTATTTCGATACTGTAGCAGATTATTTAACAAGAATTAGAAACGCTCAAATGGCTCAACATCGTATGGTGGAGATTCCGGCGTCTAACTTGAAAAAGAGAATTACCGAAATCCTTTATGATAAAGGATATATCCTTAAGTATAAGTTTGAGGGCGAAGCTTTTGGTGGACAAGGGAAAATTATGATCGCATTGAAATACGATGGTAATATGGTTCCTGTAATGAAGGCTATCAATAGAGCTTCAAAACCTGGTAAACGTGTTTACAAGAACTCGAAAGAGATTCCTCACGTGTTGAATGGTCTAGGAGTTGCGATAATCTCTACGTCAAAAGGTGTTATGACTGATAAAGAAGCTCGTAACCTGAATGTAGGTGGTGAGATTTTGTGTGAAGTATATTAAAGAACAGAAAAAGAATCAATCATGTCTAGAATAGGAAAAGCACCAGTTGCAATCCCAGAAGGAGTAGAAATTAAAGTTGATGGCGCAATTGTTACCGTGAAAGGTAAGAATGGTGAGTTGAAGCAAGCTATTGATAAAGATATGTCCGTTAAAATAGAAGGCGGTTTTTTAACTCTAGAGCGTCCAACTGAGCAAAAACGTCATAAAGCATTACACGGTTTATATCGTTCATTGATTAACAATATGGTGACAGGTGTTTCTGAAGGTTATTCCAAAACATTGGAATTGGTTGGTGTAGGTTTTCGTGCCTCTTCTTCTGGTCAATTATTGGAAATGGCATTAGGATTTTCTCACCCAATTGTCTTCCTATTACCAGATGAGGTGAAGGTGGAAGCAATAATGGAAAAAGGGAAGCCGCCAAGAGTTGTCTTGAATAGCAACGATAAGCAATTAATAGGACAGATTGCAGCAAGAATCAGAGCAGTTAGAAAACCTGAACCATATAAAGGTAAAGGTATCAGATTCGCAGGCGAAGAAGTGAGAAGAAAAGAAGGTAAATCAGCTAAAAAATAATAGAAATGGCTTTTAGTAATATCAAAAGAAGAATAAGAATTAAGAGAGGTATCCGGAACAAAGTTTCAGGTACTGCTCAAAGACCTAGGTTGTCTGTTTTTAGAAGTAACAAGGCTATTTATGCTCAGTTGATTGATGATGCAACAGGAAACACATTGGTTTCGGCTTCATCAAAAGATACTTCAGTTGGTGGCGGAACGAAAGTGGATCAATCAAAGAAAGTTGGAGTAATGTTAGCTGAGAAAGCAAAGGCTGCCAAAATCGAAGCAATTGTCTTCGATAGAAACGGTTTTAGGTTTCACGGGCGTATCGCCGCTTTAGCGGAAGGTGCGAGAGAGAATGGTTTAAAATTCTAGATAAATAAATTAAGTAGAATGTCAGCAAAAGGAAATATGTTAAGAGCCTCCGAGCTTGATTTGAAAGAGAAAGTGGTTAGCATCCGTCGAGTTGCTAAGGTTACCAAGGGTGGAAGAACTTTTGGTTTCTCTGCTTTAGTTGTAGTAGGCGATGGCAATGGTGTAGTTGGTCACGGAATGGGTAAAGCTAGAGAGGTGACAGAAGCTATTCAAAAGGCGATTGATGACGCAAAGAAAAGTTTAGTAAAGGTTCCGATTTTGAAAGGAACTATCCCACATGAGCAGTTAGGTAAGTTTGGGGCAGCTAAAGTATTAATGCGTCCTGCTTCTGAAGGTACTGGCGTAATAGCTGGTGGTGGAATGAGAGCGGTTTTGGAAGCTGCAGGTGTTCATAATGTATTAGGAAAATCTAAAGGCTCAAATAATCCGGCAAACGTGATTAGAGCAACGGTTGATGCGCTCATGAAAATGAGAGATCCATATACCGTGGCTAGAGATAGAAGAGTTTCATTAAAGAAAGTTTTTAACGGATAAGAATCATGGGAAAAGTTAGAGTTACTCAGGTTAAGAGTGTAATCGATAGACCAAAAGATCAAAAAGCAACAATGGTTGCTTTAGGATTAAGAAAAATAGGTCGCAGTAATGAGTTAGAGCGCACACCGCAAATTGATGGGATGATCAACAAGGTGTCACATTTAGTTAAAATTGAAGAAATATAGTTATGAACTTAAGTAGTTTAAAACCAGCAAAAGGTTCTACGCATAACTCGAAGCGAGTAGGTAGAGGTCAAGGATCAGGTAAAGGTGGTACTTCCACAAGAGGTCACAATGGTGCTCAATCTCGTTCGGGATACTCAAGGAAAATCGGATTTGAAGGTGGTCAAATGCCTTTACAAAGAAGAATACCAAAGAGGGGTTTCAAGAATATCAATCGTAAAGAGTATGCTGTTCTTAACTTAGCAATGATTCAACATTATGCAGATAAGTACAAGGTGAAGGAGATTGATTTGAATTTCTTGAAAGAAAACAACATAATCAAAAACTCTGAAATCGTTAAGGTGCTGGGTAATGGTGAATTGACAACAAAAGTAAAGGTTACTGCTCATGCAATAAGCGCTACTGCTCAGGCTCAAATTGAGAAAGCAGGTGGGTCTTTTACTAAAATATAATATTTAGATAGTGAAGTTTATTGAAACGATAAAAAATATTTGGTCCATTAAGGAATTGAGAGATAAGATTTTATTTACCTTATTATTAGTTTTGGTTTATAGAATTGGTTCTTACGTGGTTCTTCCTGGTGTTGACCCTTCAAGTTTAAATGCTCTAGCAGATAAAGCAGGGTCAGGTATACTTGGTATGGTTAATATTTTTGCAGGTGGTGCTTTTAGTAGAGCTTCTATTATGGCCTTAGGTATTATGCCTTATATTTCAGCATCGATTGCAGTTCAACTTCTAACTATTGCAGTTCCTTACTTCCAAAAATTACAAAAGGAAGGTGAAAGTGGACGTCGTCAGATTAATCAAATCACTAGAATTTTAACCATTATTGTGACAATGGTTCAAGGTGCTGGTTACCTTACACTTTTGAATTCTCAAGGTATTCAAATAGTTGAGGGGTATTCTCCTGCTTTGTTTACTTTTACTGCAATGATAGTTCTGTCTACAGGTACTTTGTTTGCCATGTGGATTGGTGAAAAAATAACTGACAGCGGAATTGGTAATGGTATTTCCTTATTAATTATGGTCGGTATTATCGCTGCACTTCCGGGATCATTTGCAAGTGAATTAGCTGCTCGCTTTGGAGCAAGCGGTGGAGGTTTAGTTATCTTTATTTTTGAACTAGTTATCTTATTCTTAATAATTATTGCATCAATAGCCTTAGTTCAAGCGACAAGAAGGGTAGCGATTCAATACGCTAAAAGAAATGTCGTTCAAGGGGCTCAATCACTTCAGGCAGGTGGTAATAGACAATATTTACCTCTTAAAGTAAATGCGTCAGGTGTTATGCCGATTATCTTTGCTCAAGCGATTATGTTCTTGCCGTCTATGGTTTACCAATTCTTTACGGATAATCAGTCTAGTTGGTTTGTACAAGCCTTTTCTGACCCAACGAGTTGGGCATATAATATTTTTACGTTCTTATTGATTGTGGTGTTTACATACTTCTATACAGCAATGGTAGTTAATCCAGTTCAAATTGCGGATCAATTAAAAAAAGATGGTGGTTTTATTCCAGGTATTAAGCCAGGTAAAAATACAGCTGAATACGTAGATACTGTTGTTTCAAGAATTACATTACCAGGTTCAATATTTTTAGGAATTATTGCCATCCTTCCGGCTTTTGCAATGTTGGGTGGAGTAAATACTGGTTTTGCTTATTTCTTTGGTGGTACTTCCTTGTTAATTATGGTGGGAGTAATTTTAGATACGCTTCAACAAATTGAAAGTCACTTAATGATGCGTCATTATGATGGCTTAATGAAAGGTGGAAGTAAATTGAGAGGAAGACAAAGTGTGGGGGCTTCCATTTAAAAAGATGGTGAAGTCACCAGCAGAAATTGAGTTAATTAGAGAGAGTTCTTTACTTGTTTCAAAAACCTTAGCTGAGTTAGCTAATCATATAAAACCTGGTGTTACACCATTGTTTTTAGATAAGTTGGCCGAGGAGTTTATCAAAGATCATGGCGCTGTGCCTGGATTCAAAGGATATGGGGATTTCCCTAACACACTTTGTTTTTCAATAAATAGTGCGGTGGTTCATGGGATACCGAATAATACAGTAATCAATGAGGATGATGTATTGTCGATTGATTGTGGTACGATAATGAACGAATTTTATGGTGACCAAGCTTTTACATTTGCTATGGCAGGTGTCGAAATGGAAATCTTAAAGCTTCTTCAAGTAACACGGAAGTCGTTAAGCCTCGGAATAGAGCAAGCCATTGTTGGCAAGCGTACAGGGGATATCGGTTTTGCAATACAGCAATATTGTGAAAATGAGCATGGATATGGTGTGGTTCGCGAGTTGGTTGGACATGGTTTAGGAAAGTCATTACATGAAGATCCTGAAGTACCCAACTACGGAAGAAAGGGCCAAGGAACTAAATTGTTGGAGAATATGGTTTTAGCTATTGAACCGATGATTAATCTCGGAACACGTGATGTTGTTTCAGCTCAAGATGGTTGGACAATATTGACAAAGGACGGGAAGGTTAGTGCACACTACGAGCATGATATTGTAGTAAAAAAAGAGAAAGCGGAAATCTTAACTGATTTTGGAGTTATAGATCAAGCAATAAAAAAGAGTAATTACCTACAGGACATCGTAGAATAAATAAAATATGGCAAAACAAGATTTAATAAAACTAGATGGTATCATAACAGAAGCATTATCCAATGCGATGTTTAGGGTAAAACTAGAAAATGGACATGAGATTGTAGCGCACATCAGTGGAAAGATGAGAATGCACTACATTAAGATCTTACCAGGCGACAAAGTTGCTGTGGAAATGTCACCATATGATTTGGATAAAGGAAGAATAACGTATAGATATAAATAGAGTATTATGAAAGTTAGAGCATCTATAAAGAAGCGAAGCGTTGATTGTAAGGTAGTGCGTAGGAAAGGACGTCTATATATCATCAACAAGAAGAATCCAAGATTTAAACAAAGACAAGGATAAATTTTTAGTAATGGCAAGAATAGCAGGAACAGATTTACCAAGAAACAAGCGAGGCTTAGTTAGCTTAACGTATATTTTTGGAGTCGGAAGAACAAGAGCATCGGAAATTTTAGCAACGCTAAAAATTGATGAAAACAAGAAAGTTGAAGAGTGGACTGATGATGAAGTCGCAGAGCTTAACAAATATATTGGCGACAATATAAAGGTTGAGGGTGAGTTGCGTTCAGAAGTGCAGTTAAGTATTAAACGTTTGCAAGATATCGGATGCTATAGAGGTATTCGTCATCGTAAAGGTTTGCCTCTAAGAGGACAACGTACTAAGAATAACTCTAGAACGAGAAAAGGAAAGAGAAAAACTGTTGCTAACAAAAAGAAAGCAACTAAATAATAATTAAAGGAGCACTGAATTATGGCTACACAAAAAAAAGCGTCAAAAGCTAAAAAAAGAGTTGTAAAAGTTGATGCTGAGGGTAAGGTTTTTATTAAAGCTACTTTCAACAACATCATTATTACTTTTACAAACAACCAGGGACAAACGATTTCATGGGGATCTGCAGGTAAAGCAGGTTTTAGAGGTTCCAAAAAGAACACGCCCTATGCTGCACAGATTGCAGTTACTGATGCTGCGAAAGTTGCGCATGATGCTGGACTTAGAAAAGTTGAAGTGTATGTGAAAGGTCCTGGATCGGGAAGAGAGTCTGCTATCAGAACAGTTTATAGCAGCGGTATTGAGGTTACAACTATTAAAGATGTTACGCCAATCCCACATAACGGTTGTCGTCCTCCAAAAAGAAGAAGAGTTTAATAAATAATATTCAAGTTTAAGAACCATGGCAAGATATATCGGTCCAAAGACCAAAATCGCTAGAAAATTCGGTGAAGCAATTTACGGAGATGACAAGTATTTCGATAGAAGAAAATATTCTCCAGGTCAGCACGGATCTTCGAAAAGAAGAAAATCTGTTTCTGACTACGGTGTGCAGTTGAAAGAAAAGCAAAAAGCAAAATATACTTACGGTCTTTTAGAGCGTCAGTTTAGAAATACCTTTAAAAAGGCTTCTAGAAAAGAAGGTGTTACAGGTGAAAACTTATTACAAGCATTGGAGTCTAGATTGGACAACGTTGTTTATAGAATGGGAATTGCTAAAACAAGAACGCAGGCTAGACAATTTGTTGGTCACAAGCATATTTTAGTAAACGGTGATATCGTTAATATTCCTTCTTTTCATGTTCGTCCAGGAGACGAGGTGGAAGTTCGAGAACGTTCTAAATCAATGGATCCTATTCAAGAAGCTATTGCCGGATCAAACAATGACTTCGCTTGGATACAATTTGATACTAAAGTAATGAAAGGTAAATTGCTAGAATTACCTGCTAGAGAAGATATTCCAGAAAATATCAATGAGCAGTTAATTGTAGAGTTATATTCTAAATAATATTAAAAAAAGGAAACTAAATGGGATTATTAACATTTCAAAAACCTGATAAAATTGTTCTTCAAAAAGCAAATGACTTTGAAGGTACTTTCGAGTTCAAACCTTTAGAGCAAGGTTTTGGAGTAACAGTAGGTAATGCTTTAAGAAGAGTTTTGTTATCATCTTTGGAAGGCACAGCAATTGTAGGAGTAAAAGTGAGTGGTGTTGACCATGAGTTTTCTACTATTAGAGGTGTACTAGAAGATATTACAGAAATCATTTTAAATCTTAAGCAAGTTCGTCTTAAGAAAATAATGGATGATGAGAATGCTTCTGATAAGATCTTTATTACCATTAAAGATAAAGAGACTTTTACAGCTGGTGACATCGAAAAGCATACAAACGTTTACCGTGTAATGAATCCTGACTTAGTGATTTGTAACATAGAGCCAGTGGTGACCTTAGAATTGGAGATTACTATCCAAAGGGGTAAAGGTTATGTTCCTGCAGAGGAGCATGATTTTGCTGAAACATCAGTTGGGTTTATTCCTGTAGATGCGGTTTTCACTCCAATCAAGAATGTGAAATACAACATAGAAAATACACGGGTTGAGCAAAGAACAGATTATGAGAAGTTAATGCTTGATGTAACGACTGACGGAACCATACATCCTGAAGAAGCAGTAAAAGAAGCAGCTCGTATTTTGATTCAACACTTAATGTTAATTTCAGATGAGAATATCACTTTTGACACTTCAGAGAATAAAGTGGATGATATTGTAGATGAGCATGTATTGCAAATGAGAAAACTTTTAAAAACAAATCTTGAGGATTTAGATTTATCAGTAAGAGCATACAACTGCCTAAAAGCAGCTAAAATTAATGGCCTAGAGGAATTAGTTAGGTTCAATACGAATGATTTGTTGAAGTTTAGAAACTTCGGTAAGAAATCTCTAGTTGAGATTGAAGCGATGTTGATTGAGAAGGGCTTAAGTTTTGGAATGGATATTTCAAAATACCAATTAGACGAGAATTAATAGATTAATTAAGATAGACATTTGAAGTAATGAGACACGCAAATAAAATAAATAAGTTAAGTAGAAAAACAGCGCATAGAAAGGCAATGTTTGAGAATATGTCTTCTTCTCTTATCTTAAACAAGAGAATTTTTACGACTGTTGCAAAGGCAAAGGCACTTAGAGTGTATCTCGAGCCTGTTGTTACTAAAGCTAAAAAGAACGATACGCATAACAGAAGAACGGTATACCGTTACTTAGGTAGTAACAGTTTAGGTAAAGAAGCGTCTAAAGAATTATTCGATGTAATTGCTCCTAAAGTTGGAGAACGTCCAGGTGGTTATTTAAGAATCATCAAAACGGATCATAGAGCTGGTGATAATGCTGAGATGGCAATGATTGAATTCGTAGACTTCAATGACATATATACACAGTCTGCTGATAGCAAACCTGCTAAAAAGAAAAGTAGAAGAGCTGGTAAAAAGAAAACACCTACTGCAACTAGTGAAGTAACTGATGTTGTAGAAGCTGTGGATGTTGTGGAAGCTGTGGAAGAGGAGATAGATGAATCTCCTGCAGAAGATCAGGCAGAAGAAACTTCTACCGAAGACCAAGCGAAAGCGGAATAGCATGCAGAAATAATTTATATAAAAGGGATAAGCGAAAGTTTATCCCTTTTTTGTTTATATCCTCTTGATAAGATTTTTTAAAACATGTAATAATTGCATTAATTTCGCCACAATCTATAAAACATGGAAAATAATAAAGCATATTTACTCTTAGAAGACGGCACTTTTTTCGAAGGAAATTCAGTAGGACGCAAAGGAACTACCTATGGTGAGATCTGTTTTAATACTGGCATGACTGGATATCAAGAGGTTTTTACTGATCCTTCGTACTTTGGACAAATGATAATAATGACCAATCCGCATATTGGAAATTATGGTGCGATGGCTTTAGATAAGGAATCTAAGCAAGCTCAAATTTCCGGATTAATATGTAAGAAGTTCTCTAGTAAATTTTCTAGATTACAGGCAAATACTTCATTGAATGATTTTTTGGAAGACAACAATATCGTGGGTATTTCGGATATTGACACCCGTGCATTGGTTACCCAAGTTCGAAGTAAGGGAGCTATGAATTGTATTATTTCTTCAGATTTAGATACAGTCGATCAACTCAAAAATGAGTTGGCCAAAGCACCAAATATGGATGGCTTGGAGTTGGCCTCTAAAGTGACTACAGAGGTGCCATATACGCTAGGTAATAATGATGCAAAGTATCGGGTGGCTGTACTTGATTTAGGAATTAAGCGAAATATATTGAAATGCCTAGAAGAGCGTGATTTTTATATTACAGTATTTCCAGCAAAAACTGATTTTAAAACAATGAGTGCCTTTAATCCGGATGGATATTTTGTATCAAATGGACCTGGAGATCCATCTGCTGTGGGTTATGCAGTAAAAACGGTGAAGGAGATTATGGCAGCTAATAAGCCATTATTTGGAATTTGCTTGGGCCATCAAATTTTGGCTTTAGCTAATGGTGTATCTACCTATAAAATGCATCACGGCCATCGTGGGTTAAATCATCCCGTTAAGAATCTTATTACAGGTCAATGCGAGATTACCTCTCAAAATCATGGTTTTGAAGTTAATAGAAAAGATATCGAATCTAGTGAGCAAGTGGAAATTACGCACATAAATTTGAACGATCAAACCGTAGAAGGAATACGTATTAAAAATAAAAAAGCTTTTTCTGTTCAGTATCACCCTGAGTCGTCCCCTGGACCACACGATTCTCGATATTTGTTTGAACAGTTTGAAGATTTAATGAACGAATAAAAACAAATTGAATGAGTATCATTTTAGATATAAAAGCAAGACAAATTTTAGATTCAAGAGGCAATCCAACTATCGAAGCAGATGTATATACAGAGGGGGGCTTCTTCGGAAGAGCAGCCGTTCCTAGTGGAGCTTCTACAGGAATACATGAGGCCGTTGAATTAAGAGATAATGACAAGAGCTATTACTTAGGTAAAAGTGTTCAAAATGCAATAGCAAATATTCATGATGTTATTGCCGACCTTCTTATAGGAGTGGACGTCTTTGAGCAGAATTTGATTGATCAGTTAATGATTGATGCAGACGGTACGCCAAATAAAAGTAAACTTGGTGCTAATGCAATTTTAGCAGTTTCATTAGCTTGCGCTAAGGCAGCAGCAATGTCTTCCAATCAATCTCTTTTTAGATATATTGGAGGAGTTAATGCAAATACATTGCCTGTTCCTATGATGAATATCCTCAATGGAGGTTCTCATGCAGATAATAGCATTGATTTTCAAGAGTTTATGGTAATGCCTTTCGGAGCGGATTCATTTAGTGAAGCTCTCCATATGGGCGTATCGGTATTTCACCACCTCAAGAACGTTCTTAAAGAAAAGGGATACTCAACAAATGTGGGTGACGAAGGAGGATTTGCTCCAAACATCAAAAGTAATGAAGAGGCGATTGAAACAGTTTTACTAGCGATTGAAAGAGCTGGATATAAAGCAGGTGAAGATATGTGGATTGCAATGGATGCCGCAGCTGCTGAATTCTATATTAAAGAAGAAAAGGTATACCATTTTCATAAATCTGATGGGCGAAAGTTGAATAGCGAAGAAATGGCTTCATATTGGGCAGATTGGTGCGAAAAGTATCCTATTATTTCTATAGAAGATGGCATGGATGAAGATGATTGGGCAGGATGGAAATCTTTGACAGAAAAAGTTGGAGATAAAATTCAACTGGTAGGGGATGACTTATTTGTGACCAACACCAAAAGATTACAAACTGGGATTGAAAATAACATCGCTAACTCTATTTTGATAAAAGTGAATCAAATCGGAACCCTGACAGAAACCATTAATGCGGTTAATTTGGCTACGAAAAATAAATATTCCTCTGTGATGAGTCATCGCTCAGGTGAAACTGAAGATACAACCATTGCTGATTTAGCAGTTGCACTTAATACTGGTCAAATAAAAACTGGTTCTGCGAGCAGAACGGATCGAATGGCAAAATATAATCAGTTATTACGTATCGAAGAGGAGCTTGGAGATATGGCATACTATCCTGGGAAAAATTTCCGATTCATTAAATAAGTTTCATGCAGGAATACTTCGTTTGGAGTCCAGATCCAATAGCTGCTGATTTTGGGTTTTTACGGATAAGTTGGTATGGTTTAACCTGGTCCTTGTCTATTTTGCTTGCCTACTTCATGGGCATGAAAGTATTTAAGCGAGAACAAAAAGATACCGAACTGGTCACTCTTTACATACAATATGTTTTCATTGGAGCATTGCTTGGTGCACGTATTTTTGATATTCTATATTATCATTTTGATGCATTTGTTGAACGCCCAATGTTAATGCTGGAAGTAATGAATGGCGGATTATCTAGTCATGGGGCTATGATTGGAGTTCTTTTTGCTTTATTACTTTTTTCTAAAAGACATAAGGAGTTTACTTTTATTTGGCTAGTAGACCGCACGGCACTTGGTATGCCGCTTTTAGGTGGACTGGTTCGAATTGGCAATTTTATTAATAGTGAGTTGTATGGCAAGGTTACCGAAGTCTCATGGGCAGTTATTTTCCCTTTATCAGATCCAGCTAAATTGCCAAGACATCCTATTCAATTGTATGAAGCTTTATGGTTGTTTTCTTGTTCTGCTGTGTTTTGGTTCCTTTATAAAAAGAAACAACTCGCTGGTGGTTCGTTTGCAACTTTATTCTTAGTCGTGGTTCTCGGTGGTCGATTGGCTTTAGAGTTTATGAAAGATAGTTCTACCTATTATGGTCCACTAAGCAATACGCAGTGGTTAAGTCTGCTCGGGGTTATTATAGGATTAAGCTTACTGTATAAAGTAAAGAATAGGTCGTCAGTAACTTAAGAATCCTACTCTTTACTCCGTATCAATGCCCATGACCATCTCCTTCACTGTGCTCTTCTTCTGCAGTGAATGCATCTTCATCAAAAATGAAGTTCTTATAATTTTCATCTCCTTCATTTTTCATGTATTGATGAAAGAATCCTTCTATCTGTTCTGCGGCAATTCGTTTGGCAATGATTTTTTTATCTTTATCTAAAATGAAAATCTGTGGTGTACTGGTAACATCATAAATCGTTCTAAAATTAGTTTGATGGTATAAGTCACTCACATTAATCCAATTTAAATCATGCGTTTTAATAAACGATTTCCATTCTTCAATTTGCTCAATATTCGACGTGGTTATTGCATAGACACTTAAACTTTCATCTAAATGATTTTTATAGAATGCACTTAATTTTGGAGTAACTTTTTTACAATGCCCACAATCTGGATCCCAAATATAAAGAACTGTATAATCCGTTTTAATGTCGTGTAGACTATAGAACTTGTTAATACTAGTATCTCTTAAGCTTAGGTTAGGAGATGTTTTCCCTATAAGTAGTGGCTCGATAGCTTTTCTTCGCTCAATCATCTTGTCTAGTTGCACTGAATCTATCCATGGGGTTTGACCAGACTCGTAATAGTTCTTGACCAAGTGCACATATACAGCATCATCTCCCATTACTTTGCTGTTTGCATACTTATTTAATAAGGTGACTAATGCATATTGAAAAACATTAGGATTAGCCATAGCTTTCTCTAGTACAATGTCACAAGATTGTATAATGGAGTCTTGACTTTTGACTGTGTATTTATCAAAGTAATCGATTAGTTTACCTTTCAGCACAGGAGTACGTATGATACCTTCTTCATTAAAAAAAGTATAGTCCCAATAGTGTTGCTTAAAATAGTGAAACCTGAAGTTAGGATCGACTTCATCTCCATTTTCATCTACGGGAGGTTCGGGAATTTTAATTTCTCTTAACATTCCTAGAATAGCGGAGTATAATAGCTCAGGGTTTTCTTCCATAATAGCTATACGATTAGCCGTGTAGTCGTTATTTAATTGAGTATACTCAGCGGTTAGTGCTTCCTTTTCTTTATCCTCTTGGGCCAACTTTATTTTACCTTCCAATACTTGAGATTGTTGTCTTATCTCTTTCATCGCATTCATGTCGAATTGAAAAATTTCATTATCCAGAGAATTAGAGAAGATAACATTATCAAAATTATTGGTGTCAGGGAGTTCAATCCCAAAGTATTGGTTTTTTACAATGAACTCAAAATATTTGTTTTTTAGTCGAGGGAAAACTGCCAAGTAGACACCGTGATCCAAGTTCTCGTCTCCTCGTATCATCAACTGCCCCTTATTGTCAAAGGTAAGTGTATCAGCAATGAACTGTTTATCTTCATAATGATAGGCGAGATAAAAATCTTCATTAGCCATTTGAGGGACATTCAAGGAGATATTATGACCTTTTTTTTGAGCATTTAATTCCCCACTAAATAGGAGGACAATCAATACTAATATTATATTTTTCATAATGTAATCTTTAATACTATTCTTATTTTTTTTCTTTTTCATCTTCCCAATCGGATGTTTGTTTAGCTAAATCTTCGCAGAATTTCTGCATTAGCTTTTGAGCAAAAGGATTTTTTGTTGCTTGAATATAGCTATTCGTCATATTCATTAAGGTCCTGAAATAATGGGAATGCATCTCATCAACTCTTAAATCTGTCGTCCACAAGTTGATTCCTAGGGAATTGTTTTCAACAGGATCCCAAATGGAAATATTGATGGATTTACAATCATTTAAATTCTGATGCTCAGAATCGGTAGCCATCCATTTTAAATCGATAGGCACGTTGTTTTGATCTAAACCAACCTTTACTTTTATCTCTGAAGTTTTTACTACTTTATCGTTCACCTTATTTATTTTTCTTAATTAATTCTAATAACTCTTGCTGTAATGCCTCACTTCCATACTTTCTATACCATTGGTGTGCCAATTTAAGCTTTTCGTCATATGGACCGTTGTTATTTAACAAGTTTTTAATTTTCGCTTGTAATTCTTGAGGCCTAGGCCCCCATTGAAAGATTTCCATCAAATGCTCATCCAATACAATCAGTTTAGGTATCGACTTCCCTCCATCGGTTAAATAGGCATTCATCATAGATTTTTCTTTATCCCGTAGTGCAATTTTCAAATCAATGTCTCCTGCCAAACATACTGCCTCTAAAATGGGTTGGGTAAAAGAGGCATCCCCGCACCATGGTTCAGTGATTAAGATCCAAGTCCAAGTGTCTGTGCCACTATTTAATTCGTTGTATAGCTTTTTGTCTAGGTTAACTTTTGTACGAATTTTGTTACTGCGCTTAAAATTAGCAATTGTATACAACAGAAAATCCTCATCATCATAAGGAGCTTCCGTGCCTTCTTGAGTGCTAACTTTTTCAAAGAACTTGTGATAGTCTTCTAAGTCGAGTAAATTATTGATTATTTCTTTTGTAAATTCGAACATCCTCGGCAAAAATAAGATTATAATTGTAGCTATTGAATTTGTAAACGATTGAATGCTTAAAAAGTTTGTTAAAAAGGAGTAAAATTAAAAATTGAAAAATGGAATATAGAAGAATGGGTAAATCCGGTTTGCAGCTAAGTGCTTTATCTTTTGGTTCTTGGGTGACATTTGGCAGTCAGATTCAAGACAATACAAGTGAGCAGCTTATGCAAATAGCATATGAAAATGGCGTAAATTTTTTCGATAATGCAGAAGCCTATGCTTCTGGAAAAAGCGAGGAAGTTATGGGGCAAATTCTTAATAAAATGAATTGGGATAGATCCACTTTTATAGTATCGAGTAAAGTATTTTGGGGTGGAGATAAACCCAATCAAAAAGGCTTAATGCGTAAGCATGTTGTGGAAGCTTGTCATGCTGCTCTAAGAAGACTTCAAGTGGATTATTTAGATTTGTTTTATTGTCATCGTCCAGATATAGATACACCTATAGCTGAAACTGTATGGACTATGCATAACTTGATACAACAAGGTAAAATATTGTACTGGGGAACAAGTGAATGGAATGCTCAGCAAATTACAGAGGCACATTTGGTAGCAGAAAAATATAATTTGATTGGCCCGAGTATGGAGCAGCCACAATACAACTTGTTTGAGCGAAGTAAATTAGAAAAAGAGTACTTGCCGCTTTTTGAAAATTACGGAATGGGCACTACTGTATGGAGTCCACTGGCATCCGGAGTATTAACAGGTAAATACTTGAAAGGGATTCCGAAGGGAAGTAGAATGGAGATAGAAACACTATCTTGGATCAAGGACAAAGTGTGGTCTCCAGAAAATCAAGAAAAAGTTCAAGCCCTTCATAATCTGGCAGGTGATTTAGGCGTGAGTTTAACGAATATGTCTTTAGCTTGGTGTTTGAAAAACCCCAATGTGAGTTCGGTCATTTTAGGAGCAACAAAACCCCATCAGCTAGAAGAGAACTTAAAGTCGCTTGAAGTTTTACCTAAACTTACGACTGAGATTATGGAGAAGATTGATGAAGTAATGGGTAATAAGCCCAGTTTGCTTAGGTTTTAAATTATGAGCCCCCAGATTTTCATCTAGGGGCTCGACCAAGGTTAAATTCTATTGGGATTCAGAATTAATTGGTCTTAACAGAGTCTTGTATATTCTATGAAGTTGGATCTAAAGGCAAAATTTTGTTCTCATATGCATAACTGATGACACGGTAAAAATTGTTGAACTCAAATTTTAGCTTAATGTTTTTACGATGAGTTTCAATGGTTCGGACACTAATAGAAAGTAATGATGCAATTTTTTTTGAACCATATCCTTTAGCAATTAAACTAAGGACCTGAAGCTCTCTTTTAGTTAGGTCATTTTTCATTTAATAAATTTAAATGTTTTATTAGTTCAAAACTAAGGACTTATATTCTATTATCAAATACCTATATATTGGTATATATTGGCATATATGTTCTTGTTTGGTGAAAAACGTCTGGTTGTGGTTTATGTATTTAGGTTAAATAGTCTCTAAGTGTGCATGATATTTTTCCAATGAATTCTTTAAGATGTAATCCAGATAATGACTTGTAGATGAGTTAACAGAACAATTTTTAATCCCTACCTTTACTCAAAATTATCATACTTGAGTTTTTGGTTTTTACTCATACCGTTTTTTATTCTTATTATCGGGTATATTGCGTTTCCTAGCTTTATCGCCTATGCGAACAAAATAGACTATTTAGATAAGGGGCTAGGCCGCAAGAGACATAGGGATAGTATCCCACCAATAGGCGGGTGGCTCATTTATATTGCATTTACCATTAGCTATTTGTTGTGTTTTGTAATACCATCCCCATCAATGGCTAGTGCCGGAGTTTTGTTTGGCGTTTCTGGAATGTTCATATTGGGGCTAGTAGATGACAAGCACCCCATGAATGCTTTTCAAAAATTCACAGGCCAATTCATTGTTGCCGGAGTTTTGGTGTTTGTAGGGGAGGTTCATTTTGCTGAATACATGACCTTATATGGCATTCCATATGTTTTGGGGCAACTTCTCTGTATGGTGATAATCGTATTTGTGGTTAATGCCTTTAACCTAGTAGACGGGATTAATGGACTAGCCGCTTTAATGGGCTTTGTGGCTATCGGATTTTTAGGGATGTGGTTGTTTAGTGCAGGACTAATTAATTATTTTATTCTTGCGCTTAGTATTCTTGCAGCATTGCTAGTGTTTCTTCGTTTTAATTTGTTTAAACCCAGGGTCTTCTTAGGAGATAATGGATCGATGATTATTGGGCTCTTAGCTGTTCTATTTGCTTTTAACTTCATTAAAACCTATACAGGTGCTTCAAGTTTATTTTTAACGAAATGCAGCGCTGAGGTAGGTATTGCTTTGACAGCATTAGCCATTCCCATTGCCGATACTCTGCGCTTGTTTTTCTTGCGACCATATTACTTGGCTAAATCTCCATTCAAGGCAGATCGAAATCATGTTCACCATCTATTGCTAAGAATAGGATTTAATCATGCAGAGGCCTCACTTTTGCTTTTTGGACTTGCTATTCTGTTAATATTAGCGGCACTGGCAGCACAAGAATTAGGAAGTATAGCGGTAGTTTTAATAAACTCTTCAATTTGTGTTGCCTTTCTAATGGCTTTGGATTTTTTGGTCTTTAGTAAATATCGCAGACGAGTAAACAAGAAGACGATGTTCAATAGTTTACAAAACCTCTCCCAGGATTTGAATTATCCGATTTTTTTAGAATACATATTTGCTATTAGTATTTTTTTATTGGCTATCTCCATTCCTTTTCATCGAGTTTCTGCAAGTATCCCTACCTTAATTTTAGTCTTTTCTTTTATTGCTTTAGTAGTGAGGAATCTAATTGTATACCGCAATAGCTTAAGGGAGGTCCTCATAGGCAAGCTTCAACAATTTCTTAATCATCCTTATTCCATCTTAATTATATTGTTGTTAATGTTATCTGTGCTTCATGTGTTCTTCAATGATTCTGCAGGAGTTTGGAGTAAATTAAGTATCTATATCTTGCTATTCGTCTATTGGGTCAGCATGTTCCAATTTGAAAAAATTATTCAGATAAAACCTAGAGTCTTGTTGACCGCATTTATCGCTGGATGTTTTGGATTTGGTGTCTATATTTTAATGCAATCCTTCGTTGAATTTCCTTCAGCTGGATGGCAAGGTTTCACCTATAAAGGTTTATTGAGTAATGTAAAAGCCAATCCCGTAACACATTCCCTGTATTATAATTTAGCGATACTTTTTTTAGGCAATAACTATAAGTATTTGAAGCGGGAAGAATGGCGAATTTCATACTGGATAATGCTGTTATTTTTCATTTTCATGGTAATTCTGTGTAGTTCTAAGGTGGGTTATTTTGTCTTATTTTTTACTTTGATAACCGCGATGTACAACTTAATAAAAAACAAAAGAATAGCCATTGCCAGTATATCTATTTTTACTTTATTGCTTGCTTTGATTTCTTTAAGTTGCGGAGTCTTTAGCCAATCATTTATCTTGAGTGCTTTAGACTCGAGAATCATTGTGTGGCAAGAAAGCATAAAGCTTATTAAACAACATTCTTTCTTAGGAAATGGATTAGGTAATTCGACCGAAGCGCTAAGCGAAGCCTTTAAGCAAATCAATTATGAAAAGGGTATAGCTCAAGGGTATAATGCACAGAATCAATTCTTAGAATCTTTTCTTGAAATGGGGGTTATCGGCTTCGCTTTATTGGTGGCTTTTATGGTGTATTCGTATTGGATGGCATGGATAGAAAGAAACAAATTATACTTCTCGTATCTTTCGGTTATTATGATTTATATGATGACTGAATCCTTATGGCAGACACAAATGGGTATGGTCTCTTTTGCATTCTTTAATGCCTTATTTTTAGCCTCGTTTTATGCTAAGAAATCGAAGGTTTAAATTTTTTTGGGGAATCAAAAGAATGAATTTGACTACAGCTTACTTGCTAAACATTTCGCGTCTTCCAATCTCTTTGCAAATGAGGCAGTCCAGTGGGTCATGTCCTCTTGCCGGGCAATATTCTCTTCCAAAAAATATAATTTGTAGATGCAATTTGTTCCATAGTTCTTCAGAGAAGAGACGCTTGGCGTCTTTTTCGGTCTGAACTACATTTTTCCCATTGCTTAGCGTCCAACGATACATTAACCGATGAATGTGCGTGTCTACGGGAAAAGCAGGAACACCAAAGCCTTGACTCATGACAACGGAAGCCGTTTTGTGTCCAACTCCAGGCATTGCCTCTAATGCTTGAAAAGTATTGGGGACTTCTCCATTGTGCTCGTTGATAATAATATTTGAAAGTCCATGAATACCTTTGGACTTCATCGGTGAAAGTCCACAAGGTTTGATAATCGCTTTTATCTCTTCCACACTTAGCTTGACCATATCATAAGGATTGTCAGCAAGCGCAAATAGACTAGGGGTGACTAGATTGACTCGCACATCAGTACATTGAGCGGAAAGGAGCACAGCAACCAATAAAGTAAAATTGTCTTTATGGTCTAAAGGAATTGGAGTTTCTGGATAGAGCTCCTCAAGCGTATTGACAACGAAATCAACCTTTTCTTTCTTATTCATGGGGTAAAAATAGTGAATTAGTTAATTAGATATCTAGAAGATTAGAGCGTATTAGTAATTAAGGGTTTGGGGGACGGCTTCTTCTGTTACTTAAAATCTATTACTTACTTCTCTGCCTTAGGTAACTCCTTAAAGTAGAATATGTCGCCTCCTGTAAGTTAAACAATAAATAAACCCTTACTTTCTTTTATCTGAAGATATTGAAAGGAGAAATTACATGTTCAGTTATGAAAAAATCGTAACTTCGTATGAAGAATCAAACTTAGAAAATCATGGAAAGAACTGTTTCAGAAAATCAAGATAAACTAGTAAATGCAGCAGATTTTTTACCTTTGTTAGGTACAGACCATATTGAAATATATGTGGGTAATGCGAAACAATCCGCGTATTTCTATCAAGCAGCATTTGGATTTAATGTAGTCGCATATGCTGGCTTAGAAACTGGCAATAAGCAGCAAACTTCTTATGTTTTGCAACAGGAAAAACTGCGATTAGTTGTCACTTCTGCGCTTACTCCAGATAATCCAATTAATAAACACTTAGCGAAACATGGAGATGGTGTGAAGGTTTTAGCATTATGGGTAGATGATGCAGCGAAAAGTTGGAAAGAAACAACTCAAAGAGGAGCTGTAAGTGTGCAAGAGCCTACGACGCTGAAGGATGAGTTTGGTGAAGTAGTCATTTCTGCAATCCAAACCTATGGGGAAACAATTCATAAGTTTGTAGAACGAAAAAACTATTCAGGTGCATTCATGCCTGGTTTTAAAGCAAGGTCCTCAACTTTTGAGGTTAAACCAATTGGTTTACAATATATTGACCACTGTGTAGGAAATGTAGAGCTTGGAAAAATGGATGATTGGGTAAAGTTTTATGAAGATGTAATGGGCTTTGGTTTATTACTAACTTTTGATGACAAAGATATTTCTACAGAATACACCGCCTTAATGAGCAAGGTGGTGAGTAATGGAAATGGATATGTAAAGTTTCCAATTAATGAGCCTGCCAAAGGAAAGAAAAAATCGCAAATTGAAGAGTACATTGATTTTTATCATAGCGCAGGAGTGCAACATATTGCTGTAGCTACAAAAGATATTATTTATACTGTAGGTGAGCTGCGTAGAAGAGGTGTTGAGTTTCTTGAAGTACCGGGGTCTTACTACGAAGATTTAATTGATAGAGTAGGAGAAATTAAAGAAGATGTTGCTGTGCTAAAAAAGTTAAATATTTTGGTCGATAGAGATGATGAAGGATATTTACTTCAAATCTTCACTAAACCTGTCCAAGATAGACCAACCATGTTTTTTGAAATCATACAACGAGAAGGTGCGCAGTCTTTTGGTAAAGGTAATTTCAAAGCTTTGTTTGAAGCAATTGAGCGAGAACAGGAAAATAGAGGTACATTATAAACATTTTCTTACTACCTTGAAAATACCTGCGATGAGAAATTTGTTACAAATAGCTTCATTTTCCAATGAAATTGAAATGGCAATGGTTCGAAATAAACTTGAAAACATTGGTATTAGGACACATATTAAGGATGAACATATTAATGCCTTACGGGAGTTTTCATCGGGGAGTATGAATGGGGTGAAAATATTGGTAGAGCAAGATGATTATAATCGAGCAATGAATTTCCTCATAGAGATTGGCCACTACACCGCCGGTGATTTTGAGCCAACTTGGCTAGATAAAGTCTTGCATAAAATATTCAGTAAATTTAAAAGTTAACAAAAGCCTTCCGAATTTTCAAGAGGCTTTTTGTTTACACCTAATCTAAAGCTGTTTTTAGGGCTTCAATTACTTTTTTACTATTTCCTATAAATATGCCATCGCCAATAATACTTACGGGCCTTTTTAGAAAGGTATATTCATCTAATATGTAGGTTTTGTAATCTTCTTCGTTAAGGTTTTTGTCTTTCAGATTAAGCGCCTTATATTTCATAGCGGTGCGACTAAACAGTGCTTCATAAGACCCTGCACGCTGCCTCATTTCTTCCAACTGAACAGAAGTAATGCGATCTACTTTAATGTTTTGCAATTCAAAATTATTTGCTTCAGCATCTATCTCCTTCAAAATCCGTTGACAAGTGCTACACGATTTTAAAAAGTAAATTTTCTTCATATTACACGTATTGTTTTGCAAAGTTTTTCATTTGTTTAATCATGGCTGTTAAGCCGTTGCTTCGCTGTGAGCTTAAGTGCTCATGAAGTTGTATGGCTTGAATAAATTCCAATGGATGGTCAACCACTTTTTTAGGACTAATATTGGACAATACCTGAACGAGCATAGCGATTATCCCTTTGGTTATCACAGTATTACTATCCGCTTCAAAAAAGACCTTGCCATCTCGACTATAGGCATGAAGCCAAACCTTACTTTGACATCCCTTTACAAGTAGTTCATCCCGTTTATATTTCTCATCTAAAGGGGTGAGCTCATTGCCGATGTCAATGATGTGCTCATACTTGTCCATCGGATCATCAAAGAGGCCAAACTCCTCCACATACTCTTTTTCTATATCACTCAACATTATATTTATTTTTTTAATAGTTTAAATCGGTAAGAGTTACTTTCAGACGTAAGCGTCATGAAATATGCGCCAGCCGAAAGCTTTGGGAAATTTAACTGGGTCACTTGAGCTTTTAGATTATAGCTAAAAAGGCATTCACCTTTGATGTCGAATAACTTTATCTGGCTGTTTCTATACTCCTCTGTTTCGAAGCGCACAAGAATATCCTCGCCATAATTAGTAAATCCATGTGTATTTAACAATTGAACTCGATTATCTTGAGAAAATTGATTTTGCAGACCAGAATAAAAATCCAAGCAGGTACCCAATAAAAATTTACGCATAAAAAGGATATCAAAAATCTCGCAAGTATGAATCCCACCATACAATAGGGTATCTGCCAGAAATAAATTTTTGGCAGCCTGACTAATTGTTGTATTGGGCATATTATAGTACATGACCTCAATAGCCAGTTTATCGCTTATCGTAGCGCCTAAATTGTTATGCAAATCATTTAAGGTGGCAGACCATACTTCCCCGTTAAAATAAATGTTTTGGTTAATTGAAATATCCAATTTAGTTTTATTTGAATTACTAATTCTTCCTAGCCAAAATTCATTATGCCCATCCCAAGTAAACACTTCATTCGATGCAAAATTTGTAAACTGTTTTGAATAAGAAGTTGCTAAGTAGTCTCCAAAACCTTCATCTAAGGCTCGACGTTCTTCAGCAACATTGCTTTCTGGTGAAGCAAATGCACTAATAGCATGCCCATACTCGTGTATAATTACATCTGCATCTTCCGCATCGTCAACTCCACCTTGCCCAAATATCAGTCGGGGAGGAGAGGTGGGTGCAAAAAATGAATTGTCAGCTCCATTATTCCCATGTGCGTCGACTAAAATTACTTCTAATGCTAAATCAGCAAATCCTAGACTTTCCCAATAAGCTTGGAATCTATTTAAATGGTAAAAGGCGTTGACATCCTCAAAATCAACTTCACTTCTATTAAAATTAAAACTGTCAGTTGGGCTAGTACTTGGATTGGTGAAGGGCGGACTTAAATCACGAATGACAAAAAAATTGTTACTCAAGTTGAACTTCCCGCCAGCATAATCAACTGGAATTTCTCCCCAAAACTGCTCTTGTGCTAGGGCAGGGTAATTATAATCATCCATGACTATTTCTGTAATGAAAGCAGCGACATTATCTGTGATAGCCGTATTAAATCCTATGACAACTCCTTGCCCATTCAGGAAAATGTTTGTGAATACCTGCCGAATAATAGGGTCTGTAAAATCATTTAAATAGCTTTCGGCAGGCACATTGAATGATACTCCACCATAATTATAAGTCGCACTATTTGTTGTTATTGTAGTTCCTCCCGGATTGTTTATGTTTTGAATGACCAAAGCACTAGTATCAAAACGAAAAGCATCTTGATAGTTGCCCCCATAAACCATACTTGCACTGCTCAAAGGGTCCGGTTTAAACACTTTGGCATAAGCCGTAGTATCGTTATGAAATTTTAGATTGTTTTGGTAATAGTCGTGATTATTTAACCAATATCGGTCGTAATAGGCATCGTTTTTTTCCTCTTGAATGTATTCTTTCCTGACTAAAGCAAAACGATCTTCTGTATATACATAAACGCTATTTTTTTGAATCTCACCGCGCTCGATATTAATAGTTCTCCATGCCTCGGGATTGGGCAAATTGGATTGCACTAAACGAATATTTCCTGCATGATCGCAATGAATCTTTACGAAAACTTGCTCCATCGGTATATGGTTTAAGTCGACTTGGAAAGTATAATGCACACCGCCTGCACTATTCCTTACATAAGTTTCATTAAAATTAACACCTTCATATACTTGCTTGGAGAATAAAGAGTCTAAAAGAGCTTTCTTTTCTTCCAGGGATTCAAACTTCGAAATACTTAATTTACCGCTTTCATAGGGATAGACATACGGGCCTATATCTTGAGCTAAAACAGATGATATGTTTAGGATTATCAGGAGAGCGGTACAAATCAATATGTATGTATTTCTATGCACTATTATTTATATAAGTTCAAATTTTAAACCTTTCGAGCTTATCCATAAAGATAAGCTTTCAGATAAAGAAATAGGGAAGGTGAAGGTAATTTTACATAAATCTGAATAATCTTCCTTCCAATTTTCAATACCTATTTTTTTTAGTTGATTAAAAAGATCATTGACCTCCGTATATGAACAACTAACTTGCCAAGTTTGGAGCAATTCTTTCTCTATAATTTGGGCATTAAATAGTGCGTCATGGGCAGATTTTTTATAGGCATTGATAAGCCCCGAAACACCAAGGTTTGTTCCTCCATAGTATCTAACAATAATAATTAAAACATTGCTTAACTGAAAGGAATCTATTTGCCCCAATATTGGTCTTCCTGCAGAGCCACTTGGTTCTCCATCGTCATTTGCTCTAAAATTATTTTTGTCAGTCCCTATACGGTAAGCATAACAATGATGACTTGCTTTTGGGTGCAGCGCTCGAATCAATACTAAGGACTGTTTTAGATTATCGGCATTATAGCACGGGAATGCAAACGCTAAAAACTTAGAAGCCTTGTCTTCAAAGTATCCCTCACTTCGAGCAGATATGCTAAAATAAGTGTTCAAGTGACATTAAAATTATGGAGAGAACAGCTAAGATAAAACCGATAATATTTTTTCGATTCAAACGCTCCCCAAAAAATAGCAAAGCAAATAGCGTGGAAGCAACAACTATTCCGACATTATTAATTGGGAAAACTGCTGCGCTATTATTCAAATAATAATTTAGCGCCTTGAATAGGAAATAGATGGAAAAATAGTTGGGAATGCCTAAACATATTCCTGCTAGGATATTTCGTAAAGTAAAATTGTTTTCACCCTTTTTTATGTCATGAATAAGGGCTGCTATCAAGCCTAAAGTCGCCGCAGTTAAAAACAAGATGATTAAAAATGCTTCAAAACCGCTTTCTTGAAAGAATCGCTTTTCGGTAAATTGAACGATGGCATCGCATACACCACTTCCCACAAATATGACCAACGGAAGTATGATTAACCATTTCTTGCTTCCTACTTCATGTTCATCCTTTTGATCTTTGATAGAGCTTAACACAACAGCTACAACAGTTAACAATATAGCAAAGACTTTAATACTAGAAATTGGTTCGTTATATAAGGTAAAAGCTAAAACAATAGGTAGGACATATCCTAGTTTCATAGCAACTGTAGCAACACTTATTCCTAACACTTGAGTGGTTCGACCGATGAGGAAGAATAATGAAATAAACAGACTTCCAAGAATAAGTGCATAGTAATACCAAGAAGTATAACTAGTAGATACAACTTCCCAATCTTGAACAAAAGGAAAACCTACTAAAATCGCAGTGAAATAGTTTACGACTATTGCGTGAAAGGTGCTAATTTCAAATCGTTTAAACGACTTGAAAATAAGCATAATAGCTGTTGAGCTTAAAATACTGAGTAATAACCAAATCATGAATTATTTTTTAAAATTTTAATTTGGTCTCCCCAAATTTCATACTTAGCTAATAACTCACCTGCTATAACAGGAGCAAGTATACCTTCGCTTAACTGATTTTGCCCAATTATAATTTTTGCTTCATCCCAAAGGTTCAAATCTATAAATTGCTGCAGGGTGAATGCTCCACCTTCAATGAGCACCGAATGGATATTATCAAGATGCAATTTGGTCATTACTTGCTGAAGAACTGTATGTTTCCTATTCATCTGAATAAATGTTTTGTTATGAAAGGAAGCAGAATCCTCATAACTAAAAACATATGTAGGCAACTCATCTTTTAGCACCTGTTTATCTTTATCTATCGGATCTCCCGTATTAATAATTATCCGAATGGGGCTCTTTCCCGCAACAAGGCGATTGTTTAATTTTGGATTGTCAATTTGAATGGTTCTATCACCTACTAAAATCGACATTTCATCTCTTCTCCAGCTATGCACAAGGGCTCTGGTCTTGGCATTGGTAATCCAAAATTGCTCCTCTTTTAAAGGAGCAAAACTGCCTGATTGAGATTGCGCCCATTTTAAGGTGATGAAGGGGCGTTTCTTTAGGTGAAAAGTAAAAAATCGTTTGTTTAATTCCAGCGCTTCTTCCTTACAAACTCCTTCGATAACTTTTATGCCAGCCGCTTTAAGTTTCTCTATACCCTTACCTGCTACCAAGGGGTTAGGGTCACTGCATGCGACCACCACGGTAGATATTCCCTCTTGAATAATTAATTCGCTGCACGGTGGAGTTTTGCCGTAATGCGAGCAAGGTTCTAGACTAACATATAGAATGGAAGATTTCGGAATATTTCCCTGCTTAGATTTCGCGTCTTCAATGCAATTGACTTCACCGTGAGGACCTCCATAAGGAGACGTATAACCCTCCCCAATAATTCGACCTTCATCAACCAAGACCGCTCCGACACTTGGGTTAGGCGCAGCATCTGCTATACCTAATTTGGCAAGCGCTAAGCAACGTTTCATGAATACTTCGAAATTCATGGTTCAAATATACATGGATTACCTGCAATTTATCACGAATTCTAAATAGCAAATTGAGAAAATGTAAATCATTCCTTTAATGGAATTTGTTTTTAAAACTTTCTAGTACATTTGTGAAAAATCAGCTAAAGTGAAATTTGATACTAAACATTTGAAACATAAGCTTCTTTTGCAGCTATATAAAAATATGCTTTTTTCTCGAATGATTGAAGAGAAAATGCTCAAATTGTTAAGGCAAGGACGGATATCAAAATGGTTTAGCGGCATTGGTCAAGAAGCTATTTCAATCGGAGTAGCAAGTGCGTTAGAGGAAGACGAGTACATTCTTCCGATGCATCGAAACTTAGGGATATTTACCTCAAGGGGAATACCCTTCGCCAAGTTATTCAAACAATGGCAGGGTAAAAAGAATGGGTTTACCAAAGGAAGAGATAGAAGTTTTCATTTCGGCACAAATGAACATCATATTGTGGGAATGATTTCACATTTAGGTCCACAATTAAATGTTGGAGATGGTATTGCATTGGCCTGTAAACTTAAAGCAGAAAAAAAGGTGACAGTAGCTTTCACGGGCGATGGCGCAACGAGTGAAGGTGATTTTCATGAAGCATTAAACATTGCAGCAGTATGGGACTTGCCGATCATTTTTGTTATTGAAAACAATGGGTACGGTCTTTCAACCCCAAGCAATGAGCAATTTAAATGCAATAAACTTTCGGATAAAGGTATTGGTTATGGTATTCCAGCAATGACGATAGATGGAAACAACGTGGTGGAGGTTTATGAAACAATAAGAAGAAATGCTGAAGAAATAAGAAACAATCCACATCCGGTATTGATAGAATGCAACACCTTTAGAATGCGGGGACATGAGGAAGCCTCTGGAACAAAATATGTTCCTCAAGAGTTGTTTGAGAAATGGGGTGAAAAAGACCCATTAAACAACTTTGAAGCTTTTTTAGTCCAACAAAAGCAATTGAGCCAAGCTAATATAAAGGACTATAGAAAAGAACTAAGTGCCTTAATTGAGAATGGCTTAGAGGAGGCCTTTGCTGAACCAGAAATTACACCGAATTTAGATGAGGAGATTCGCGACGTATATAAGTCGCATAGTCCTACACTAACATCACCTGCTTCAGCTATTCAAAGTAAGAAGAGAATGGTTGATGCATTCTCTGATGGCTTGAGGCAGAGCATGGAGCGATTTGACGACTTAGTAATCATGGGGCAGGATGTAGCAGAGTATGGTGGAGTTTTCAAAATTACAGATGGTTTTGTTGACTCATTTGGAAAAGAGCGTGTCAGAAATACACCTATTTGCGAGTCAGGAATTTTAAGCGCAGCTTTGGGTTTGAGCATAAAAGGAATGAAAGCGGTCGTTGAACTTCAGTTTGCTGATTTCGTGACATCAGGTTTCAATCCGATTATAAATAACTTGGCTAAATCTCATTATAGATGGGGTCAAAATGTGGATGTCACTTTGCGCATGCCGACTGGTGCTGGAGTTGGTGCAGGTCCCTTTCATTCTCAAAGTAATGAAGCGTGGTTTTTTCATACACCAGGTTTAAAAATTGTATACCCGAGCAATGCATACGACGCCAAGGGCCTCTTAAGCGCGGCAATTGAGGATCCCAACCCTGTGATGGTTTTTGAGCATAAAGCGCTCTATCGAAGTGTGGAAGGTGAGATCCCTGATGATTATTACACGCTTGAAATTGGCAAAGCAGCAGTTGTTCAGGAAGGTAAAGACATATCCATAATCACTTATGGTTTTGGTGTTCACTGGGCAAAAGATTTGGCGAAAAAGTATCCACATTTAAGTCTTGAAATTGTTGACCTTAGAACCTTGCTTCCGCTTGATTTTGACCAGATAGAAAAGAGCGTCAAGAAAACGGGAAAAGTGATCGTTCTGAATGAAGATTGTTTGACCGGTAGCATAGCTTCCGATATAGCAGCATGGATAGGAGAAAATTGCTTTGAATATTTAGATGGACCAGTCCGACGAGTAGGAAGTTTAGATACGCCCATTCCTTTTGCAAAAGTATTAGAGAGTCAATTCTTGCCGCAACAGCGTCTGGAAGCAGCAATGCTTGAACTGTCTACCTATTAATTTAATTATCCCTTTTTTGAATGACTTGCTCGCAGCGTTCAACATAATTAGGGTTTTCGGTTCCCATTAGTCGATCCCAAAATCGAAAGTAAAGACCGTAATTTCCTTTAAAATACTGCTGATGCATATTGTGGTGAACCGAAGTGGTTGCAATTTGAAACAAGTGGGGTCGCTAACTTTAATATTTGGATGATTTCAATCATTAGTTCTTGCGCTTATGTGAAAGTTAAACAAACCTATGAGATATGAATCAATGATTGACTTTAAATAACAGGATATTGCTGGGGCTGGCATCCATGGCTAAAGGGAGAACTTGGATGTCTACAAAATAAAGACCATCTTCTACTTCCTTTGGTGCATAGATCATTTCGGTAATCGTCGCATTTTTCCTTGGAGAATCTCCGGGATATTGCCAAAATGTTTTATGTGCTAAAAGTTTACCTTCATCACTTTCTCTATCCACTGACGGTACGTCTATCATAAAATGTTCAATACCCATTTCAATCAATAAGTCCATAGCCTGATATTCAATGTAGCAGGGGTTAGTCCCGCTCCAATCTTTTATTTTATCCGAGTAGGCATTGGGAAGTGTTCGAATAATCAGACAGTTCACATTTTCTTCAAATTGAATTTGTTTGATTTGCGCTTGGGTAATGAAAGTATCTGTTTCATAAGGTGCGGGCTGAATACTTATTAATTGACCCAAGTGAAAATTGGATTTTAAACAATCCTTAATCATGTATGGCTCTTTCGCTATATGTCCCACACATTCCGTATGGGTCCCATTTCCATGCGGGTTGATGAATACGTTTTTAAAATTCAGAATCCCACCCTCCAAAGTACTTCCGACCCATCCGTCATTTCTCACTGGTTCAATATCCAAATCTGGCGAATTAAAAGCTTTGGGTAAATGATTTTTTCCATAAAAGGGGGTCGAGATTGAAATGGCTTGATTCAGGTCAATTTTATATGCTGAACCGTTTAGGTTAATTATGGCTTTCATAAGGTTAAATTCAACTTTCTATAAATAAACTTGAAGCTATACCATCTGCGTAAAATCGCCCCTCATTACTCAAGATTAGATTTTCAGGTGAGTTGTTAATCCAAGCAGGATTAACTTGCTTTAAGTGTTTTTCAAAATTAGAATAAAATTCGGGAAATTGTTCAATTAATGTGGCCTTGGAAATCCCCCATTGCGTTCGCATTCCTGTCATGAGTAATTCATTAAACTGATCCTTCCGACTTAGCTCCTCCTTCGTGTATGTTTCAATACCTTTACTTATTCCTTCGATGTATTTTTTCAAATTAGACACATTCCACTGTCTGCTAGAGCCATTGAATGAATGTGCTGCAGGACCAAGACCTAGATAAGTGCTGCCTTGCCAATAAGATGTGTTGTGTCTTGAATAGTTTCCATCTTTGCATAAATTTGAAATTTCATAGTGCTGCCAATTCTCTTTGTCCGACCAGTTTTGTAAAAGCTTAAAGTGTTCTGATGCTAAATTATCATCTACATTTGCAACTTTCCCTTTTCTTATTTGATGATATAAAGGGGTGCCTTCTTCTACTGTAAGAGCATAACTTGAAAGATGGTTGACCCCGAGCTTATTAACCATACTCAAATTGGCTAGCCACGATTTTTCTGTTTGAGTGGGTACGCCATAAATCAAATCAAGAGAAAGATTTTGAAAACCAAGCTGCTGCGCTTTTTCAATAGAATTTATTGCTTGATCTAAATTGTGTGCCCGTTTCATAAACACTAAATCAACTTCTTGAAAAGATTGAGTACCTATGCTTAAACGGTTCACACCAATTGATTTTAAGTCTTTTAATTTGTCACGACTTAAGTCATCGGGATTTCCTTCAAGCGTAATTTCTACATGAGCATTTACGTCATAATTTTGGATAATTGCATCTAAAATTTTTACTATTGACTGACTACTAAGTATAGAAGGCGTTCCTCCTCCAAAGTAGATGCTTTCAATTTTTTCTTGCTTTACATAGTCGACTTGCGAATAGATCTCCTGAAGAACAGCACTTAGGTAATCTTCTAGAAAATAGCTAGAGGTGCTAAAATAGAAATTACAGTAATTACAGGCTTGTTTACAAAAAGGAACATGAATGTATATACCCGCCATCGAATGTATTGTGTATTTTTGAAAATATTTTACAAAGTAAAGAGTTTAAATAATACTTGCATAGAAAAATTACATATACCGTTAGCTTATGCTTATTATTCATGTTTGCGTTTAGTCAAGAGTCTTTTTCTTTAGAACTAAACCAAACAGACGGAAATAGCCTGCCAAAGAAGTTTGCCTTAGGACAATCATTTAGTTCTCAAGAGGAAATAGAAGCCGAACTACTTAAGCTTATCTATGGACTTAGAAAATCTGCTTATGTCACTTCTTCATTAGATAGCCTTTACTGTTCAGCGGAGAAAGCGTGTGTCGCAGATTTTTTCCTTGGTGAAAAGTATAAAGTAGTCCACATAAATAATGGAAATGTTTCTTCTGATCTCTGGGATAAAATTGGTGTAGATAAAAAAAGTGAAAATGTTTCAATTAGTCAATTGGAAAATATTGAGGCGCAGGTTCTTCGTTATTTTGAAAATCATGCATATCCCTATGCACAAGTCTGGGTAGATTCGATTCAATTGATTGCTGGTGGTGCTGAAATGTCTTTATTTGTCGATAAAAAGGAAGCGATAGTTATTGACAGTATTGTGGTGCATGGCAATACTAAATCGCAATCGAAATTCTTACAACGATATTTGGGCATAAGCAAGGGTGATGGATACAATCAGAAAAAAATGGATGCAATTCCACAGAAGCTAAAACAGTTAAGCTATTTAAAAGCAGTTAAACCTTCTGCGCTTTATTTTACGCCAGGAAAGGTAAGCCTGCATGTCTACTTAGAAAAGCAAAAAAGCAATCAGTTTAATTTAATTCTAGGGGTTCTACCTAATGACCAACTAAACGATAATAAAGTAACCATAACGGGAGATGGTAAGCTACAGCTGTTAAATTCATTTGGAGTAGGAGAAGAAATTTTTGCTGAGTTTAGACAGCTCAAACCAAGAACGCAAAACCTTGATTTGTCATTTGCTTATCCATATTTCTTAAATTCACCCATCGGAATATACGGGGCTTTTAATTTATACAAGAATGATAGCCTGTTTGTCGATATCAATACAGAGGTAGGGCTTTTATATCAATTCAGCGGGCTCAATCAGTTGAAATTCTTTTATAACAATAAAAGTTCTAATATTCTTAGTTCAGATACCATCAGTATTAAATCTAATGGAGCTTTGCCAAATACTTTGGATATTAGAAACAATATATATGGACTAAATCTTCAGTTGCAGCAGTTAGATTATGTGCTAAATCCTCGAAAAGGATTCCAATTGAACTTAATCGGCGGAGTGGGGCTAAACAAAATCAGGGTGAACCAAAGTATAGCAAGTCTAACAGGATTTGATGGTAATCCATTGCAGTATAGCTATGATTCTTTGGATCTGAAGAAAATAAATTATTCTATAGGGTTTAAACTGTCACAGTTTCTCCCTATCGGAAAGCGAGGCACTTTCTTAATAAGGAATACATCTAAGTTTTATTTAGCAAAAAACGTTCTAAATAATGAAAAGTATAGAATTGGTGGATACCGGCTATTAAGAGGATTTGATGAAGAGGCAATTTATACGCCATTCTATTCTATCTTTACCAGCGAATTTAGGTTGCTACTGTCGCAAAATTCTTACTTCAATGTTTTTACAGATATTGGTTTAGTGGAAGATGAAACGAAGGGTGCTCAATCTATAGATGTTCCAGTAGGATTTGGTTTAGGGCTTGCATTAGAGACTAGAGGGGGTATATTTAGTTTGAGTTATGCCCTTGGTAAAAATTTAGATAATAAGATTGAATTCAGGAATGGGAAAATTCATTTTGGATTTATAAGTTTGTTTTAATGCGATTACTCTTTATATTTTTTTGTTTAATCTTTTGTTTTGTTCTTGATGGACAAAACCCCTCTGAAGAATTGCAGGAATCAGCTGCGCTTAATATGTTGCCTGATTCCTTTGCAGGTTTACCTTGCTTAAATCCTGAGGATATAGCGATTCATAATGAACGCTTGATTGGTCTAAGACCAATAAGTTTAATGCGCGATTGGTATTTTTACATTTCAGCCATATTTTCTTTAGCTATTGTTTTGGTTTATTTATCTTCCCGGGAAGTTGTGAGAGCAAGTTTTAAATCGCTCATTAGTTTTCAATATCATATACAATATAGTCGCACGGACAAGCAGAATAATTTGATCTTCCTTGTGGTTTATTATTTATTATTTGTTATTGCCTTTGCCACAGTTTCTCATTTCATTATTCATACTTTCACATCTTTACAGGGGTCATTTATTCGTATTCTTGTAGCCAGCTTTTTAATTGTTGTTTGGGATTATGTTTCTTTCATCTTTTACGCTTTTTTCACTTCAAAATCTAAAATTATAGATTTGATAAAGTCCTTGAGTATTAGTTTTACTCCGCTATGGGCTTTATTGGGATGGCTTGCCATGCTTTTTGTTCTGCTTACTCCAAATGAAGTTGCTCAAGTAAGTAGTTTTGTTGGCGCTATTTTTCTAGGTTTCCTTATACTCGCAAAGGAACTAAGAGTCTTAAGAGTACTCTGGCAGGAGAAAATCGACATATTATCATTCCATTTTTTTGCTTACCTTTGCACTTTCAAATTTCTTCCGCTTGTTATTCTTATTCGAATAGCATTGAACTGGGGGTAAAGAGGAAAGAGAAAATTTGGCAAGCGTAAAACCTTTCGTATTTCATGAAGAAAATCTCTAAAATTCTAATATCGCAACCTGAGCCAGCAGCAAGGTCCCCCTATTTTGCGGTAGCAAAAAAGTATGGCGCAAAATTGGTGTTCAATCCATTTATTGAAGTGGAGCGTGTCAGTAATAAAGAATTCAGGAAACAACGTGTAGATCTAAATAATTTTTCTGCGGTAACATTTACCAGTAGAAATTCTATGGATTTCTATTTTCAGATGATGGAAGAAATGCGCGCGACGGTGTCTCAAGAGACAAAATATTTTTGCACCTCAGAGGCTATTGCCTTGTATCTCCAGAAGTATATTCAATATAGGAAGAGAAAGGTATTCTTTGCAAATGGGACATTCGAAGATTTTAAAACTTTGCTTCTTAAATATAAACCAAATGCTGGCAAGTTTTTGGTGCCCTGTCCAGATGTTCGAAACAACAAGCTCTCTAATTTCTTATCGGAAGAGCAATTCGACTTTAAGGAATGTATTATGTACAGAACAGTAAATGCCGATTTGTCTGAGCTGGATCTCGCTAAATTTGATATGATTTTATTTTTCAGTCCACTTGGTGTTCAGTCTCTTTTTCAGAATTCACCTGAATTCAAACAAGGTGAAAAACACATTGCCGGCTTTGGCCCCAATACTTGTGTAAAGATAGAGGAAATGGGATTGAAGCTTAATCTCAAAGCCCCTATGCCGAAAGCGCGATCTATGTCTGCGGCTCTGGAAAGTTATTTAGGCGGATTGTAAAAAAATTCTAAGAAACTCTTTTAACTTTACTTTAAAGATTTAATCTTGAGAGTTATCCTTTTATTCATACTATTTTTTGGCGTATATAAGCTTGAGGCACAGCAGTGGGTTCAGTTTAGTCAGAGTAGTAATTATGGCACTTTTTTAAATCCTGCATACGCTGGATATAAGAGTGTTTTGAATGCAACTATCGCTCATCGCAGTCAATATGTTGGATTGGGCACAAAAGCGATTGGCACTCAATTGGCAAGCTTTAGTTCACCTTTTCAAAGTTCGAAGTTCGGATTAGGTTTTCGCATAGTCAATGACTTTATAGGTTTACAAAGATACACCAACATCGATCTTAATGCTGCTTATCATATTTTAGAAGGAAAAAATAGGCTGTCTGGCGGAGTTAATTTTGGGCTTATTCAGTTTGGATTAAATGGAGCAGAGTTGACCGCTCCAGATGGGGATTATTTACCCGGAGTAATTGCACACAATGATGATTTTCTGCCCGTTGGTTCATCTGCTGGTATGGCACCCACTTTATCGTTTGGTTTGTTGTATGGATACAAGAACTTTGAAGTAGGAATTTCCTTAAATAACTTGACTAGTCCTAAAATTAATATTTCAAATACGACTAGTGGAACAATTATTAATATATCTCGTACAATAAACATACACTCTTTGTACGTTATAGAGTTGAATAATTTAAAAGTAAAACCAGCGTTCTTTTGCAAGACAGACTTTAATAAATGGCAGGCCCAGTTGAATGTGCAGCTTGATTGGCGTAAAATGATAGCCGGATTAGGTTTTAGAGGGTACAGTGGATTGAATAATGATGCTGTGATTGGACTGTTAGGATTTAAGTTGAAAGACAAAATAAGTATACTCTATAGTTACGATTATAATGTGTCTTTTTTGAATAACTCAAATTCGGGTTCACACGAGCTCAGTTTAAGGTTTGATTTGCAGAGAATTTTTAAACAAAATGTGAAAAGTAATATTATATTTAGCCCTAGATATTTATAAAAAAAGTTTACATTAGCGGGGTGTTTATTTTTCTTTAATTAAAAGAGTATTATATTTACACGCTTTGAAATAGCTATAAAAAAAGACAAAGTACTATGAGACTACAATCATTAACCTTAACGTTCCTTGGATTAGGAATTCTTTTCCTTTCCAGTTGTGGTGGAAGTTATAACGGTCAGTTGCTTGGGGAATTAGATCGTCCTAACTGGCAGCCTGAGATGCCTTATGGTATGGTTTACATTCCATCTGGTTTTCTTCATATAGGCCCCTCGGATCAAGATGTTAACCATGCGCTTTTATCTCAAAGCAAATCCGTTTCCGTTGTAGGGTTTTTTATGGACGATACAGAAATTACAAATAATGAATATCGCCAATTCGAACATTGGGTTAGAGATTCAATCGCACACAAATTGTTGGACAACGTAATCGTAGATGAAGAAACAGGTGATGAGGCTATCGATTGGGCTGTGGATATTGACTGGCAAGATACTGAAACGAAGGAATTGTTAGAAGCGATGAATTATCCTAGTGACGACCCCTTAAATGGTGGTATAAATACGAGTAAGTTAGTCTATGAATATGTTTGGATTGATTGGCAAACAGCTGCAAGTCAGCCTAATATTGCAAGAGAAGATTTGTTGATGCAAGAAGAAGTTTCTATTTACCCAGATACATTGGTTTGGATAAGAGATTTCTCATATTCTTACAACGAGCCTTTAGCTAGACATTACTACTCTCACCCAGCATTTGATGATTATCCTGTTGTAGGTATTGATTGGGATCAAGCTAATGGTTTCTCAGCATGGAGATCTAGTTATTACAATGGTTACAAAAAGTCTCAAGGTCTC
>TARA_B110000459_G_scaffold194171_1_pt1 | contig 87938 bp, 67 predicted proteins | sample TARA_B110000459 | Tara Oceans TARA_B110000459 (sample SAMEA4398296) | marine metagenome | biome: Polar Biome; feature: [SRF] surface water layer (ENVO:00010504); material: water (ENVO:00002006), including particulate matter (ENVO:01000060) such as... | depth 5 m | reverse complement strand
CCCTCGAGCTTTGCGATGAAATGGGCCGTTACGCGCCGGGGTACAGTCCTGTTCACTTTTCTTCTTCCAAATCAAGCGATTGCGTTCGCCTTGAGCGATGCAATCAAATGGCCGCTTTGACCACAGAGTTTCATGACCAATGAGCAACGCTTCCGTTGTTGCCTTGTTGGTGGCACATTCGATCGGCTTCACGCAGGCCATCGGTTGTTGCTTGATGCTGCATGCCGGCAGTCCGAATCTGTCGAAGTTCACATCACAACCGATGCAATGGCAGAGCACAAATCGATGTTTGTCTTAGATTTCGAGCAACGTCGGTGTGACCTTTTGGATTGGGCAGATACCAAAACCGATGTCAAGATCACCGTTCACACCCTTGAGGATACCTTTGGACCAGCCCCAGCCCACGCCACTGCCGATGCCATCGTGGCAACTCCCGAGACCGTTGGAATGTGTGAAAGCATCAATGAACAGCGCCTCAGCAACAACCTTCCACCACTGCACATCATCGAAGTAGCTCACCTACGAGGCATCGAAGGAGGCCTCATCAGTTCATCTTCTGTTCGAAACGGAAGCATGGATCAGGAAGGTCATCCATGGATGCGAAAGGAACTGCGAGAAGCGACCCTCAAGATGGCCCCCGCCCTTGATGCAGAATTGAAAACACCGATGGGTACGCTTTTCGAAGGGCCAGAAGATGATCCTGAAATCGGCATGGCAGCCGCACTCGATGGCATGCCCGCTCATGTCCAATTGCTCGTTACTGTTGGCGATGTAACCACAAAAACGCTCCTTGAGATGGGCGTAACGCCCGACCTGGCTTTGATTGATGGAATGACCAAGCGTACGAAACTCGACCAAGGAGATCTTGTCGACCCAACTGAATTCGAACACCGATTGGATGCTGTCAACCCTGCAGGCCTCCTTACTCCATCCTTGTGTCAAACACTCCAACACGCCCTGCAAGCTGATGAAACGGTGCTGATTGAGGTGGAAGGGGAAGAAGACCTTGCCCCCTTGGTGATTCATTGCTTTGCCCCAATAGGCTCAGTCATTCTTTACGGCCAGCCACGAACTGGCGTTGTGATGCAAGTGACAACCCTCGCCGTCAAAGAACGGTGCCGGAACTTACTGGATTTGTTCGAGGTGCTTGAATGATTGAGCGCCCGTTAGTGACACTCACGGTGTGCGTGCGCAACGGTGCGTCATGGGTTGATGGATGCCTGACTGCCCTCAAGGCTCAAACCTACAGGCCTCTCGAAATTATCGCCGTCGACGATGGCTCGAGCGATGGTTCGAAAGATTTGTTGCTCGCATGGCACGATGAAGAGGCAGAAGTTCCTATCAGAATCTTAACACAGCCTGCGGAGGGACTCTCAGCAGGCCGTCAGTTAGCGACCGAGGAAGCAAAGGGTGAATGGGTCGCAATCACCGACATCGATGTGCGTCCAGAACAAGATTGGATTGAAACGATGGTTGCAGAAATCAAACCAATTGCCGAAGAGGAATCGGTTGTTGCCGTGACTGGCCGAACGGTGTTCGGTCATGCAGGGGATGTGGTGAGCCGAGTCCGTTCCGTTGAAATCGCTCGGAAATACCGAGCCCGACCACGAAAAACAAGCCTTGCCAACGGACCGTGTTCGATGTTCCATCGAGGATCGTTGTTAGAAATCGGAGGATTCAACCCCGAATGGTACCATGCTGAGGACATGGAAGTCAGTCTGCGGCTGATTGGTGCTGGCGGAACGATTGTCTATGCCCCAACAGCAGTGGTTCATCACGTTCCAGAGATTGAACGGAAGCGGTTTCTTGGAAAGCGCCGACGGGATGCTCGAGCCCACGTCCGCATCATGCGTCACTTCCCAAGGCGAAAACGCATTGGACCAGGACTGGACTTTATTGGAAGTTCAACCCTTGTGCTGACAATCCTACCACTCTGGATTTCCGCACTGGTTTCAGGACTTCCATTCGCATTCAAAGCGATGACAATGGGTGAATGGTCCTTGGAAAGTGTTGAACAATGGTGGCAGACAAAGATGCTGATTGGGACATTAGCACTTATGCTGGTTCACGAAGTTATTCTTTGGCGAGGTCCACTCGGTGAAGTGAACCGTGGCGCCTTGCGTGAAGGGAAGATCAACGTCATGGCCATATGGCGAATTCGAAGGTTGACATTTCGCTGGAGCATTGCGCTCTGGCAAGGCTTGATGCTTGGTATGGTTGATGCAATAAAAGGGAAAAACGGTCACCGGGCGTTCTTCAAAAAGTGATTCGATGGAATCAGTTGAGTTTTGAATCGCCTTCAGGTGCATTGGTCGAGGCTTTGAGGGCAAAGCCGAAAGCCAGCAAAGAAATGGTCACTGAGTACACACCAGGATCAGTCCAACCCATGTGGGTGATACCGAAGTAGAGGTAGAATGCGAATCCGAGGAGGAGGCACCATGCTGCGCCAAACATTGACCAGCCTTTGTGAGAGGGATCTGCAAGAGCAGGCCATGTGTCGTTTACCAAGAGGCTTCGACCCCAGCCAGCGATGCCACCTTCTTCAGCAGACACGGCCTTGAAACCAAGTCCGACAAGGCCACCGCAAAGGGCCATGAACACGATATCAGAAACAACAAATTTGATTCCATCGCCCTTTAATTCAAAGGCTGGGTTGGTTGCTTCAAAGGTGAAAAGACCGCCCCACGACCAGTGGTAGTTGGGGTGAGCTTGGCCAATAATATTGAGAACTGCAAGGAAAAGACCCCACATCCCTAGAGCGATGAACCAACGGGAAACACCACGCGAAGGATTGGTAATTGCTGCAATGAGGCTGGTAGAACCGTCGTTCTCATCTTTGCTCATAGGATGCGCCACCTGCCTTTTGGATATAAGCACACCGAATCAACGGAGGTTAGAACATGCCCGTTAAAGAAGCATCAATCAAAGTCGAGATTGGTGTCGGTATGGACGTTCAAAGACTTCCTTCATCTGCTCTTCTGACTCAACCATAATGCCTTCAGCATCGATGTTTTGAGGAATGCAGGAATTGATTTCCTTGGTGCGTCCATAGCGCCCTCGTGACACGGTGCGTGCTGTGATGAGCCCCAGCATATCAAGGTTTGAGATCAATCCTGAGACACGGCGTTGTGTCAGTGGATTCTGACGAACATAACGGCAGGCTTGAGTGTAAACATCGTAGACTTCTCCGGTCTGAATGTTGCGAAGACCGTTTCGTTCATTGAGAAGGATCGAAGCGAGCACGAGTTTCTGTTGGCTTGGCAACGAGGACAACACCGGATGCATCTGATCGGCTTCCAATTGATGTTGGGCCATGCGCACGTGTGCTTGTGTCACGCACTCATCACCGGATTGCTCTGCTTTCTCTGTTGAAACACGGAGTAAATCAAGGGCACAGCGTGCATCCCCGTGTTCTTGTGCCGCAATTGCTGCACAAAGTGCAATGACGCTGTCATCAAGCGCACCTTCGACAAGAGCATCTTGCGCCCGTTGGCGGAGAATATTCTGTAACTGCATAGCGTCGTATGGGTTGAAAACGACGTCGGATTGACCCAAACGAGATCGGACACGCGGGTCGAGGAAATCAGTAAATTTGAGGTCATTGGAAATACCAATGACGCAAGCACGAGCGTTCTTGAGCGAAGCGTTGATGCTCGTAAGGTTGTAAAGAAGATCGTCGCCAGCCTTTCGGACGAGGTGATCGATTTCGTCGAGGATGATGACGAAGACACCGCCACGCTTGTCCATGCGTCGAACGAGTTCACCGAAGACTCGGTCTGTTGGCCAGCCCGTGAATGGGATCTCGCCGATTTCATGGGACTCCAACAACGAATTACCAAGATGGCTCAACACCCGGTATTGGGTGTCGATCTGACGGCAGTTGACCATGATTGTTTGAACGGGCCGGTTGAGTTCTCGACCTTTCGCTTCAAGTTCATCACAGACATACGAGGTCACTGCAGTTTTTCCTGCGCCGGTGACTCCGTACAGGGTCATGTTGGAAGGGATGTGGCCGTTGAGAGCTTCGACAAGGTTGAATGAAAGTTTCTCAATTTCGCCTTTGCGATGAGGGAGGTTCTTAGGGCGGAAGTCATGACGGAGAATTTCCTTGTCAACAAACAGGGTTTTCCGTGACAAGAAGTCATCGAAGAGATTTCCCGTCATGATGATTCCTCAGTTTTCCTGCATTATCGAGCGGTGGTCGGAGTGACCAATGCGCGATAATATGCTTGAGTCCGAGTCCCCCTCATAAGCATGCCCACTCCTTCAAAATTCCAATGTGGATTTGTCTAGGTTTCCAACCATAGGTTTGTGGTATAAAGGAGGTGGCTCATTCAATAGAAATCAGATAAATAACGTCTCGAAAACATCGCACTCTGACCGTTATCCGGAAAGACTGTCGAATGAAATTTTTACGCGCCGACCATCCAGCGCTTCCCGTCATGGCTGATGCGAAGTTCATCTTCTGCATGCGTGACGTTCGCTGGATGAACAGGATAGACATCTGTAACGGTTGGTTGTGGATGGACGCCGGGGGTATCGATGTATGTGTGTGTGATCACAAATTGCACAGCAGGCAACGATGCAGCAATGGCTTGAACATCGGATGGTTTGTGATGATGGTCGGAATCAACATATTCGGGGAACCCCATCTCGAGAATCACCATGCTTGCTTGAGCAATCTCATCGTACAACACTTTGCATGGCCCAGAGTCACCGCTGTGAACAAAACTGCCTTCTGTGCCTGGATTGAAATGGAAACCATAGGGGTCAACGGATTCATCATGATGAACGACAAATCGGCGCCAACTCAATCCGCAATCAAGTTCCCCTTCGAGCTCTTCTCGCCATTGAACCGTAGCAAAAATCTCCTCCAAACTTCCCGGGTATGCTAACTGGCACAGGTGCTTCAAACGATCCTTCACACCAGGTGCAGCAACAACGGTCAGCGGTTTGACCATGGCCCGGTCCGAGATGTAGCGGCGTTCGAGCAAAAAGAAAGGGAATCCAAACACATGGTCGCCGTGGACGTGGGTGATGAAAATCGTCTCGATGTCGCTCAGGGGCACGCCTGCTCTTCGAAAACTGGCCATAGCGGTCGGAGGGCAGTCGACGACATGCTTTCCATCGATCATGGCAAACGAGTGATAGCGGCCGTATGGCATGAACGCATTGCCCGTTCCAAGCATCACCACCTCCTGCGCCATGTTGGGTCGTGAAAGTGCTCACTCATGTCTTCATCGGTCTGCTAAAACACATCTTGATAGGCAAACCCTCTATTTTTCAGATGTGCCAGAGGGTCCGGAAATTCGAAGGGCGGCTGACCGCCTGGGTAAAGCGCTGATTGGTCGCACCATCGAGCATGCAAAGTTGCCCTATGGCACCTTCATCGGTCGAGAGCATCTGATTCAAGGACAGACCGTCATCGATGTGACAAGTCGAGCCAAAGCAATGTTAATTCGTTTTGAAAACGGCTGGACCATGTACAGTCACAACCAACTCTACGGGCGTTGGACAGTCAACCTCGTGACCACCAAGAACACGATGCGTAGGACGCTGCGCGCCGAACTGTGCACAGAGAAACATGCAGTGAGGCTGTGGTCGGCAACGGACATCGATCTGATTCCGACAATCGAGGAACCCCTCCACGCCTTTCTTGCAAGGTTAGGTCCAGATGTGCTCGAGGCGGAAGTCGACAGCGAAGTCTTGTACAATCAACTGGTTTCGAAAAAGTGCTTCAGAAAGAAAGGAGCCACCTTGATGTTAGACCAGCGAAGTTTTGCTGGTTTGGGCAACTATCTGAGATCTGAAATCTTATTTTCGGCAGGGGTGCACCCCGATGACCGACCGTGCGATCTCCCCGAAGAACGACTGAGGGCGTGGGCAGAAGCCATCAAGAACGTCACTGTGCAAGCTTATCAAACGGGTGGAGTCACGGTACCAAAATCTGTTGCAGAGGCGGGGAAGTCACGCGGTGAACCGCGCCGGACATGGCGCCACTTTGCCTTTTGCCGCAATGAACGGCCTTGCCTCAAATGTGCCACGTTGATCGTTCGTCTTCGCTATGGAGGAAGAAGGCTCGACCATTGCCCTCGCTGCCAGACCACTCATCGGTGAGTCACTGGTCTTCAGGATGCAAGGTCAGGCCTTGTGCAAGTGCTTGCTGCACCTTGAGGTAGGTCGCATGGTCCAAATCACGCTGTTCCTCGCTCCTTTTGGCTACATTTCTCATCGCCATTGACAACCGATGGTTTCCAGTAAATTCAGGGGCATGCCGAGCAAGATAAGCCCAGTAGAGTCGGGATATTGGGCACGTCTTTTTTGGATGAAAAGAGCACGTCGAACAGTGGTCGCTCATTCGATTGATGTAGGCAGAACCTGCCACATAGGGCTTTGTCATCATCGCTGAGCCAGTGGCAAAGGTCCCCATCCCCAACACGTTCGGCTCGACAACCCAATCGTAAGCATCAATGAAGGCAACGTGGAACCAATCGGTGAGTTCTCTGGGATTGACATCGAGCAGATGCGCAATGTTACTGAGCACCATCAGACGTGGTATGTGGTGTGTCCACCCGTCATCGAGGACCGATTCAACCGAGGTATCAAGGCAAGCCAGTCCACTCTTTTTACCCCAATAGGCTTGGGGCAGTGGGAAGGTTTGTTGGAGGTGGTTCGGATGGAGTTCTGCCTCGATTGGAGCGACTTCATACCAGTTCGCATCCCTTCGTGAAGCAGACCTGTTGACCTCGAGGGTTCGAAAGCCGTCGGTCACCACATGAACATGGTGAACATATTCACGCCAGATCAATTGACGTAGGAATCCCTCGACATTGTTGAGTTCTGCACCGCTTGCCAGAACGAGGTCAACCGCTTCGTGTGGCATCACTCGATGGAGGTTCAGCAATGGAGCAAGTCGAGTGTGGAACAACCCCCGGTTGTGCGAAGACATCGCATCTTCAAAAGTTCCAAAATGAGTCAGGCATGCCTCTGCGAACGCCATAGCTTGGTCAAGGTCTGCCTTGGAAGTGGGCAACTGCGACAAATCGACGCTCCCCGGGTGGTGCGAAAAGACACGCTCAACGAGGTCTGTCACTTCTGCATCGATCTCATCAATGGGGTACTTTGGAGTGGTTGGAGGCAAGGGGTCGCCTTTCCACGGTTTGCGATTGGCTTCATCAAAACTGAACTTATCGCCAATCGGTTTACCATCAACCATCAACCAACCCGTGTTTTTCCGCACTTTCCGGTAAAATGCATCCATACGGAATGGTGGAGTCTCGCCTACGCTTTCGCTAAACCAGGCCCGTGGTGTTAACCATCCAAGGTGTGGGTGGGCTGTAAGATGACCTTCATCCAATAAGGGTTGAATCTCTTGGCGAGTGCTGCGTTCGGCCTGAACGATGCTGTGCAAAGGACCGAGGTGTTGGCTCAGTGATTCAAGCGCCTCGGCGTAGTTCCCATGAGTCATCACATAGTGAATTGGAAACCCTTGAGCTTGCGCCTCAATGGCAAAATGGCGAAGGTTCGAAAGCAGCAACGCCAGTTTTTGCTTGTGGTAGGGCCGGGATTTCCCCTTTGCTTCTGATTCGATGAGAATGAGGCCAAGTGTTGGGTAAATCTGCTGTAAATCGACAAGCAAGCCAAGGTTGAGTTGATCATAGGAGAGCCAAACCCACGCATCAACATCACCCTTCGGCTTGTGGATGCGGGTGGTAAACGAACCACTCCAAGAGTCACTTAGATTCAACATGGCATCAGTTCCGAAGGTGTACGTCAACATTGTTCGCTATGGTTTCAGCTGACAGCAAGGCACCCTCAACGCTTCCATGCAAGGTGTGGTCGCCGCATTCGAAACCAGTGACGCGTGGTCCTGCGGTGAGGTGCAGGTCCGCACCGACTTCGGGAAGGGCATGCTCGATGTGTTGGGCTGCTAACAAACGCCACTCCTTTGAGGCACCTGAAAACCACACATCCACTTCATCGCGAACTGCCGCTTCAATCGAGTCAGCATCGAGAAGTCCGAGGGTGTCTGCACGCTCACCAACCACGGTGATGGTCACCAATGACCTCCCGTCTGGAGCGTAACTGGGTTGGACATCGGAGGGAACGGCAAGGTGGGCAATCAGACCGTTCTTGATCCGAACATCCCCGTTGAGTAAGATGTGGTTGCTCTTCAATGGTGAGTGTTGGGCATCAAAGTGCAGGGTCCAGACATGGCGCTTTTCATTGGCTTGCTCTGGATTGAATGCTCGCACGATCGCATCAAACGCCGTCGGTTTACCATCGATCTCTAACGTCTGATCATCGAGAATCAGAACGTTTGCATTGAGGTGGATCCGTTCATTCCCTAACCGCTGAGCGAGCTGTTTGGGTGCCGAAGCGATGCCTCCAACCGGAAGCACCATGTCACCTTCAGACATCATTCGAAAGACAAAACGAAACATTCGTTCATTGGTCCTCAAGTCATCTTCGAGAAAAATACCAGAGAACAACGGATGGAAGAACCGTTGAATCATACGCTTCGAGAAACCACGCTTCGCCAAGTAATCTGCAGTGTCATTGCTTTCTCCTTCAAAGACGCGCTCGATGCTCCCTCGACGTACGCCAAAGCGCAGCCGTGCAACCCTGAGCAAATCCAGCGGTGAAGCAAATCGGTTTAATCCACTCAAGGCTCCTTGAACAGGGCGACGGAACGGATCAGCAAGCGTCCAGAACTTTGCTCGAGTCTTTCGCTGTTGTACGATCACTGCCCCTGGTTCGAATGCCTTGGCTCCCATTGCTTTGAAATCAAAAGCCCGTTTGGAAGTGGGGTAAGCAGTTTGCATCACGTGGAACCCATGATCCAACAAGAAGCCATCAACCTCATCGGTCGCCATTCGCCCGCCGATGGTTTCTGATCGTTCATAGACATCGACCTCGTGACCTGATGCCTGGAGTAAGGTGGCACATCGGAGTCCTGCCAGACCTGCACCGACGATTGCAATGTGGCCCATGTCGATGCCTCAAATATTGAGTTTGCTTTTGAATTCCTCTAAGAACGGGCCCATTGATTGAATCAAGAGAGCGTCTGGATGGGTTCGGATCACCAGGCCATCAAGGTACATCAAAGCACGAATGATTGGGAAGGCTTCCTCACCAAATTCTGCTCCTGCATGTATCACTGCGGCTTTTACGGTGCCCATCATGATGGTTGTGAGGCTTTGTTCTCCAACCGGCTTCTTCTCAAAATCAGTGTAAATCTCATGCATGGAGGCGTAGTACTTTGCCAGTTTCTTTGGTGTGGGGTGAATCTCGGTCATGGTCAGAAGAGCGTCGAATGCTTCTTGCATTTCTTGACGAGAAAGATGGTCAAAGAAATGGAACAGAGAGTGTGCAACGCGCTTGGGTGCATGGCAAATGGCGCCATTGTCAATAAAGACAAATTTGCCGTCATGGTCGACGATGCAGTTCCCTGGATGCAAATCCCCATGGAAGGTTCCGATTCCGAACAAATACGCCCCGTGGATGCGGAAGAATTGCAGAAGGAAATCCCAAGTCAAGGCTTTTTCTTCGATGCCTTCTTCAAGCGACATGCCGCTGATAAACTCAGAAACCAAGATGTCGGCATTGGAAAGTTCAGGGTAGTAAATTGGGAATCGAAGCAAGTCCATTTGGAACTCTCCTTTCAGGGAAGTTTTGATGGCTTCCAGTTCCTCAGCGCCCTTGATTTCATTGCGCAGATCAAGTTCCCTCAATGTATAATCAGCAACGTGGTTGATCAGTGCCATCGGATTTCCCACCTTGCGGAGCCTCGGGAAAAAGACGAGGAAAACACGCATCCATCGGCGCATGCGGGCAACTTCTTTCTTGAAATCAACAGCGTTGGCTTGCTTGATGAATTTTATCACCACCTCTTCGCCGTTCTTGAGCCGTCCACGGTGGACTTGGCCAACCGATGCCGCCGCAAGTGGTTCATCATCAATCGACTCAAATGCATCCATGAATCCTGCAGGAGCTTTCGTTGCAATGGTTTCATGCAGGTTCTCCGACTCAATCGAGGCTGCATGCTGGTACAGTTGCTGCAACTGACGCGCCTTCTCAACCCCCAAAAGATCTGGGCGCAGTGCGAAAATCTGAGCCAGTTTGACTGCAATGAGGCCTTGCCGCTGTATCCAGTCCAAATCCGCTGGCTTCTTTTTCAAGATTTGCCGCATGAAGCGGAAAAACGTCAGCATCCTCATGCTACGAACTCAAAGGTTCCGCTTATCAAGAGATGTTTTCATTCAAGCAGATGTTCATCGGTTTCGTCGATGAAGATGAGCGTGTAACGCCAAGCATCCTTTCCTTCTGCTTCTCGACGGATTCGAACGTTTCCGTTGATTGGGTAGCGTGCGAGGAGGGCTCCTTCAATGATACCGTCATCGAGTTGCCATAGAGGAAGCACGTCGTCTTTTTCGGTGGCTGGATGGGCGAGGTTGACGAGGATGTGGAAGAACGGATCGGCGTTGTAATCCAATTCGCCAAGTCCAGCATGCTCCCACCAATCCATCAATTCGTTGAGGAATTCAACATGGCCTTCGATTTTACGCAGACTGAATGCGAGTTCTTCTCCGATTCGTTGACCGACTTGCCTCAACATGGTTGCGAGGTCAATGCCGAGTTCATGCAAACTGCTCATTCGCCCATCTTGCAGTGAAGCGCGGGCTTGGTTGATTTCCCTGCTTGAAGCAAGGAAGGACTCAGGATTGAATGGAACATCGTTCTCTGGCAATTCTTCGCTCACTTTGAGTGCTTGACGGAACTGTTCCAAAAAGGAACCTTGGCCGACAGTAAGGCGCAATGGGTCCACGATTCGTTCTTCAGTGAACCGCTTCTTTGCAGATTCGATATCGATTGCCTTGGTCCAAATCGCGTTCACAAAGTCGCTGTGTGAATTGGCAAATGCTTCGGAACTGACGACAAGGGCAGCATCATCTCGGCCACGGCCAACTGGATTTTCTTCGACGTGGAGGAATTGAATGACATTGCTGTTGTCTTGAAGGACACCGAGTGAACTTACTTCGTCCGAATGGCGAACTGCAATTGATTCGTGCAATTGATCGTAAAACCGTACCGTTCGGCGGTCGAGTTGGGCCAATACCGTCACAACGACACCTCTTTCAGCGGCGGAGTTGACTTCCTCAAGAGCGACTGAGCGGCACACATGGAGGATACCAAACTGCCCAAGAAGGAGCACTAAGCGTTCCTCTGCCTGTGCTGCGAATTCACCAATTCGCTTGTGGATGTGCTCACGTCCTTTGAGGACGGCAAACTTAGCGTTGGTATCTTCGTTTGTGTCATTGCTGCTTTCATCGTATTCGGATGTAGCACCTGATATCAGCGATTCAAAGGCTTTCGAGGTCCGATCGATTCGCTCCCGTTGTTCATTGAGGAGGCGCTTGAAAAGCACCGGCAGGGAAGAGCATGAAAACCGCATTGGGCGGTCTGCTGTAACTGAGACGAGCCCAATTTCTGTTAATCTGGAAAGAGAGTTGTAAGCATCGAGGCGGTTTGTGCCCAATTCTTTAGCAAGTTCACTCGCTTTGAGTTCCTTGGAAGCTGAGAGGATCACCAACGAGCGGGATTCACGCTCAGAAAGGCCAGCATCTTCGAACAGTTCGATCCAATTCATTTCATTGATCCCCCGGATGATAATTCACTGAAGGCGTCGAGAATACGAGCCACGTGACGGCGGGGACGGAACAACCAGTCATAGCAATAGTGAACGGTCCGGTCAGGACCGATAAGGAACGAGGATTTCGCCGGGAATCGCCCGAGGAACATGGGGACGCCAAACGCTTCTGCGACTTTGCGATCCGGGTCGCTCAAAAGAGCGAAGGGGAGCTCGAGTTCTTCCTTGAACCGGCGATGATCTTCGATGGAATCTTGGCTGATTCCGATGACTTCAACGGATGGTGTCAGGGATTGGAACAGTTCAAATTGTTCTTTAAAGGTCAAACAGCCACGCTTGCAGGTCGGCGAACCGTCTTTTGCATAGAAGAAGACGACCTTCCACTTCCCATCATAATCGGAGAGAGAAACGCTCTCTTCTTTCGATGATGGAAGGGTGAAGTCAGGTGCCTTTTCCCCTGCGAGTTGATTGGTCATGCTCTTGCCTCATATTGCGTCCTTATAACTTAGGGTCAAGCCTGTTCTGGAATCAAATGCCCCATTCGCTTTTTCTTGGTCGAGAGGTAATGGTCGTTCTGTTCACAACGACCTGCAATGTGCGGCAGACGCTCATGCACTGCGATTCCATTGGAACGGAGTCCGTGAACCTTCAGCGGGTTGTTGGTCATCAGGCGAACTTCATCAACGCCGACCTTCGTTAGCATCTCTGCACAGAATGAATACTCACGTGCGTCAGCCGGCAAATTGAGGGCAAGGTTTGCATCAAGGGTGTCCAGGCCGAGATCCTGAAGCGCATAGGCTCGGATTTTCGCTTCCAGTCCAATACCTCGACCTTCTTGACGCATGTAGAGAATCGCTCCACACCCTTCTTCTTGGATCCGGGCCATCGATGCCTTCAGTTGAGGTCCACAATCACATTTGAGGGATCCAAACGCATCACCGGTGAGGCACTCGGAGTGAATGCGGACGAGCGGGGCAGATTTGGAATCCTCGAGACCAACGGAAAGGAGCGAGTGCTCAGCACCTTCATCATCGACGAAGACCCTCATGCGAAAGTTGCCATACTCAGTCGGAAGATTTGCATCTGCTTTGATGGTAGCAGCATGGATAGGGTACTGAGGCATAACACGCTTTTTCCCTCGTTGCATTATAATAGGCTGTTTTTATTCATGTAAGATTGAAACATTCCTTTATACGCATTTCACCGAGTAAAGGGAGTCATGCATAGTGTAGAATGCGATTTAGGTGTCGCTGCAATCGTACGTCGTGCACGCACCATTCTGCTCGTGAGGGAACAACACGGCCGTTACCAAGGACGCTGGGGCTTGCCGAAGGGCTATGTTGACCCGGGAGAGTTGCCACGAAACGCTGCACTTCGAGAACTCAAGGAAGAATGTAACATCGATGGGGTCGTGATGGGAGTTCAGTCTGTCCGAGAGCGGTTGCTCGATGGGATCCCTGCCATTTTCATCGCCTACCTTGTTGAGATTCCTGATGACGCCAACCCAACACCAAACAGCGAAGTTTCGGAGGCACTGTTTGTCCCAGCCGATAAATTCTCGACCCTTGAATGGATCAGCGACGCCATGAAAACCATGGCCATCAACGCAGTGAACTCAAAGCATCTTCTCTCGAGCATCGATTACGAATCAGAACGCGGACACCCGTATGTCCTGCACACATTACCTGAAGCGTGGGGTGGCACATCATGAATCCAAAACTAAGTGACCGCGCACGGGCCCTCAACACAGAACCCCTCAACACTAACGGCAGTTATGTGCTCTACTGGATGATCGCCAATCGCCGATTTCACTGCAACGCTGCATTGGAATACGCAGCACACGTAGCAGAACAACGCGACGTCCCACTCATTGTGCTAGAAGAAATATCAACACGCCATGAGTTTGCCAACGACCGGATCACTTCGTTCATGGTCCAAGGTATGCTCGACAACATTCGTACTTTCAGAGAAAACAACATCCGTTACATTCCTTGGGTCGAAAACCCGATTTCAGGGAAAATAGGAAAATTACACGAACTCTCCGATAATGCAGTCCTTGTCATCAGTGATGAATTCCCAACGTATTTCCCACGAAAAGCAGTTGAAAGCGCCGCGAAGTCCCTCAAACGCCGGTTCATGGTTGTTGATTCCAACGGTGTGTTCCCTATGTCATGGACCGATCGTACCTATCCGACCGCTCATGGATTCCGTCGTTTCGTCCATGAACGCTTTGTTGAGTGCATTGAATCGTGGCCGTCTCAAATTCCAGTTCAACCAGATCATTCCTTGTGGATGGACGATGAAGCCTACAGCGCCATTGCCGAGCGCTCTGATTTCAGCGTCACTCCGTTTGAATGGTTGTGGCGAGTGGGCGAAGAAGGCTCGGTTGGAACCGATGCCCTGTCGACGCTAAACATCGACCACAGTGTGCCGCCCGTCCCCAACGTACGAGGGGGCAGAGACACCGCTGTTCGAATGCTTCGAGAGTTTTTATCCAACCGAATGAGTCGCTACCATGAAGACCGAAACCAAGTCAAGAGCCCTGCGACAACTGGTCTTTCGCCATGGTTCCACTTTGGCCACCTCTCGACCATCGAAGTGGTTCGAAGCATTCTCGATACCAACGGTTGGATGCCCGACCTCATCAACCCATCCCGACGAGGAGCTCGTGCTGGATGGTGGGGTCTGCCTGAACCAGTTGAGGCCTTCCTTGACCAAATCATCACCTGGAGAGAACTCGGATTCAACAACTCATTCCACAACCCAAACCACAACAAGTTTGAATCCCTGCCTAATTGGGCAAAGATCACACTCTCCGAGCACGCTGATGACGAACGCAGCACCTACACACTGGAACAGATTCGAAACGCCGACACCCACGATGAAATTTGGAACGCAGCACAACGCCAGTTGGTCCGAAGGGGCATCATCCACAACTACTTGCGTATGCTGTGGGGCAAGCGGATTCTCGAATGGTCTGATTCACCGGAGCAAGCAGCAGAACGAATGATCGAACTCAACGACACCTATGCATTGGATGGTCGCGACCCGAATTCCTACACCGGTATTTTCTGGGTGCTCGGCCGCCACGATCGCGCATGGGGCCCTGAACGAGCGATCTTCGGCAAAGTACGCTACATGTCCTCCCAAAACACTCGGCGTAAGTTTGACCTCAAACCTTACTTGCAAGAGTTTGGTCATTGATACAGAGGCGACAAAAATGGAATACACCTACACAACACATGTGCCCGCTGATATCCCTACTACATTTGATTGGCACGAGCAGAAAGGATCGTTTCGCCGACTCATGCCCCCATGGGAAAATGTCGAAGAAGTTCGAGCAGACCCCACGTTAGAAAACGGTTCAGAACGTATTTTCCGATTCCCGATGGGACCAATTAAACTCCAATGGATTGCACGGCACAAAGGGTACAACCCCCCACATGCGTTCGAAGATGACATGATCAAAGGGCCGTTCAAGTCCTGGCATCACCTTCACTCCTTCGTTCCAAATGATGACGGCACCTGCCGCGTTGTTGACACTGTCAACTTCAGCGTCCCCTTCGGCTCCCTCGGCATGCTTGTCGCAGGACGGAGCATCAAGAAGCGTGTTGATCGAATGTTCAAAGCGCGAGCAAACCGACTGACACGTGATATGGCTCGTCACAAAGAATTTGAACAACTCGACCGGAAGAAAATCCTGATTGCAGGTTCATCTGGTTTGATAGGACGCCAACTCGTTGCTTTCCTCGACACCGGTGGCCATGACATCTGGCGGTTGGTCCGCCGTACCCCTACTGAAGGTGCCAATGAAATTCAATGGGACCCGAGCGGTGGCACCATCGATGCTGCTTCAATCGAAGGTTTCGACGCCGTCATCCATCTTGGTGGAGCCGGTATTGGAGACAAGCGTTGGAGCAAGAAACGAATGGATTTGATCCGCACCAGTCGAACTGACAGCACTGCATTGTTGGCTTCAACGCTAGCCAGCCTCAAAAGCAAACCTAAGGTCTTCTTGATCGCAAGTGCCATCGGCTTCTATGGCAACCGTGGTGAAGAAGAATTAACCGAAGAGTCACCCCGTGGTGAAGGCTACCTTGCTGACACATGCATCGCATGGGAAGCTGCAGCCCAACCTGCACGAGATGCAGGCATTCGAACCATCCACTCTCGAACTGGAGGCATCGTATTGGATGCCACCGGTGGCGGATTAGGAAAAATGCTTCTTCCAGCAAAACTTGGCGCTGGTGGCCCGATTGGTCGAGGGAAGCAATGGCTTTCTTGGATTTCAATGGACGATGAAATCTATGCAATGCATCATCTTCTGATGACCGAAACCTGTGAAGGGGCTTACAACTTAGTGGCACCCGATACAGTTCGACAGAAAGCCTTCGCCAAGGTTCTCGGTAAAGTGCTTCGCCGACCTGCTTTTATCCCAACACCACCGTTCGGAGTCTGGATCCTGTTTGGAAAAATGGGCGTCACACTCACCACCGACAGCAGCCGAGTCCTTCCTGCCCGTTTGCTTGAACTCGGTTATCGATTTGAGCACACCACCCTCGAACCTGCATTGCGTGACACCCTCGGTTTGTGGCGTTAATCCGATTCGCATTCACCATGCGCAGTGCATGGACGATACAGCGAACGGGACGGGGCAATTTCTCTTTGCGTCCGGTGATCGAAGAGACTTCAATCGGGCCCAGGCGTAATCAATGTGGAAATTGCCATTTGCAGTTTCCGATAAAAGTTGAGGGTTAACCGACGGCTCAGGACATCCCCGTTTCGTCGGACTGCTTCCTTGAGAATGGCGTTATAGGCCATGCACATCAACCGAGGCGATCGTCGTGCATCCTTGTCCAGCAAGGGCATAAGTCCCAGAGCATTGTTCCGGTTGGCCACCACGTGGTCGATGTAGTGGCGCATGAAATTCTGCCATGCCGGTCGAGTGGCCAAGGTTGGATCGGTCAAGTCTTTATGTGAAAGGCCGAACTTTGCTAACTCCTCTGTTGGAAGGTAGATTCGATTTCGTTCAAGGTCTTCCTGAATGTCTCGCAACACATTGACCAATTGAAGGAACAAGCCCATTTCAACAGCGTGACGTCGAGCGTTTGAATCAGTATAGCCATAGATTTCAATCAAGCACAATCCGACCGTTGAAGCAACTCGGTAACAGTAGTGTCGAAGGTCCTCAAAGCGAGCATAGTTTGTTTCAAACAAGTCGTCTTCCATTCCGTTGATGAGTTCGCGCAGGTGATCCAGTTCGATTGGATACCGTTGAACCGTATCTGCTAGGGCAATAAACACCTCTTCTGACATTTCGTCACCGTTTTGTACGCTGTCGAGGCGTTCACGGAACAGCATCAAGGCACGCAAACGAAGGTGATGCTCTTTGCTGCCATAGGCTGAATTGGCCTCTCTTTGCTCAAGCAAGACGGTCAACCGCTGTTCTGTTGCAGCATCGAGGTAAGCAAAGTCACCGGTTGGCAACCAATCACCATCGACGATGTCGTCAACTCGACGGCAAAAAGCATAGAGAGCATTCACTGCTTTGCGCTTTGGTTCAGGCAAGTGCCTGAACGAACGGAAAAAGGAACTTGAAGCAGCACGAGCGATTGATTCACAATGCGCATAGGCTTGTTCAAGACGTTCGGAACAGGAGTCATCTCCATTTTCGCCTAATAAGAAACTCGATGTCATGTGTAATTCACCCCCACTAACATACCCATCCATTCATGTTCATATTTGAAGTGTAGTTTTTCCAAACCAGTTGGTTTGGAAATTTCACTCATGCAAGTTGTGTCCAATCAACGTCTGCTTCAGCCATTTCGACCTCTTCAACGTCCATTTGTGCGAGTTGGAGTTTTCCAGACAATTCGTCATTGACTGCATGCCAGTAGGAATAGGCTTCAATGACCCAAATACCAGATTCACGGGTACCGTTTCCACTGCCCTTCACACCGCCAAACGGCAAGTGCGCTTCAGCGCCTGTGGTTGAATTGTTGATCCCAGTCATTCCAGCCTTGATTCCGGTTTTGTAGCGGTACGCTTCGAGTCGATCATTGGTGTAGATCGCAGAGGAGAGACCATACGGGCTTGCGTTTGCAAGGTGGAGAGCGTGGTCGAAATCCGTTGCTTTACAGATGGTGACTGCAGGGCCAAACACTTCTTCGTGGAAGCATTCCATGTCTTCTGTCACATCGGTGAAAACGTGAGGCCACATGTAGACACCGTCTTCAGCAGTGCTGAGGAAGTTGGATGGTTTGTTATCGCTCGAAATTCGACCTCGGCCGTGAGCCAAGGTCGCACCAGATGCCTTGCACATTTCAACAGCGGAAAGGAAGTCCTTAGCGTACTTTTCGGAGAGCATTGGCCCGTAGAGAACACCATCGTGAACCAGAGAATCGCCGATTCGAGTTGTTTCGACCTTGGCCATGAACTTCGTCATGAAGTCGTCATAAATTTCCTCATGGATGATGAGATTACCAAGGGAAGTGCAGCGTTGGCCAGCGGTTCCAAAGGCACCCCAGTAAGCGCCTTCAACAGCATTGTCAAGGTCAGCGGATGGCATGACGACAAGTGGATTCTTACCGCCCAATTCGAGTGAGCAAGAAACCAAGTTTCGGCCACAAACTTCGCCGATCATCTTGCCGACTTCTGTCGAGCCAGTGAACGAGATCTTGTTGACCCGTCCTTCATCGACAGCGTCGACCAAGTGTTGGCCAGCACCGCTACCCTTACCGTGAACGAGGTTGATAACGCCGTTCGGCAAACCAGCTTCGTGCATGATGCGAGCGAGGGCGAAGGAAAGCAGAGGAGCGTCTTGTGGGCTCTTCCAAACACAGGTGTTTCCGCACATGATGGCTGGAATCATCTTCCAGAATGGAACGGCTGCAGGGAAGTTGCAGGCATTGATGATGCCACAGACACCAAGAGGGCGTCGGTAGGTGAACAGTTCCTTGTCCGGAAGTTCTGAGTTGACGGTTTGACCGTACAATCGGCGACCTTCAGATTGGAAGAAGAGGCACGTATCGATGGCTTCTTGGACCGAACCCGCCGCTTCTTTGAGGGTTTTACCAATCTCACGGGTTTCAAGCGCAACGATGGCGTCTTTGTGATCCATGAGCAAGCGTCCCATGTTACCAATGATTTGACCACGGGTTGGAGCAGGTGTTGCAGCCCAACCAGGGAATGCAGCGTGAGCAGCGTCAAGAGCAGCATGAACATCAGCCTTGGTTGACAATGGGAAGCTTCCCAAGGTGTCGTTGAGGATGGCTGGGTTGATCGAGGTAAATGTTGCACCATCGCTGGCCGAAGTCAATTGACCGTTGATGATATTGTAACCTTGGACGGACGGTTTTCCGTTTGGATTTTCATTGGCGAGGAACTCGAGGCCGGTTTCTAAGACGTGAACCATGGTTGGGCGAACAAAACGCCCCTCTTCAAAGTGATGGAACACGGGAGAAGGTCCTCACACGATAAGAACCATGGAAAATCGACATTAGGTTAAAATGGGGTCGGCGTGAACCAATATAAGAGAGGGGTGGCACTGAGGTTTAAATGAACTCGGCCACACATCTTGAGGAAGTGAACATATGACTGGTGATGAAAAAACAATGTCGTTGCGCGTGGCGAAAGCAATCCCCTCCGATGTCGGCCACGGTCGAGCAAGGATTTCAGGAGAAAACGACCTGGGCCTCAAACCCGGAGACATTGTCGAAATCAAAGGCGACAAGCGCTCGACGGCGGCTATTTACTGGCGAAGTCGGCCAGAAGATACCAAGATGGAAATCATCCGTGTTGATGGAATCATCAGAAAGAACGCTGGCGTCAGTTTGGGCGACCGAGTGACCGTTTCCAAAGTTGAGGCAAAGGAATGCACCAAGCTTGTGCTGTCCCCAGTGATGGCCAACAAACAGAAGGTCAAGTTTGGACCAGGCATCGAAGGCTTTGCACGTCGTGGCCTTTCGAAGAGGCCTGTTGTTCAAGGCGATCGAATTTTCATTCCAGGCATGACTCTGTTCGCAGAAGCCTTGCCCTTCGCTGTTGTCAGCACCGTTCCAAAAGGCATCGTCAAAGTCACCAACGATACGGACATCGTCATCAAGGACGAAACGGTCGATGACGAAGACGTCGGTCAATCAGAAGGCATCACCTACGAAGATGTCGGTGGAATCGGCCAACAACTGGAAAGGGTCCGAGAGATGATCGAACTGCCTCTCAAGCATCCAGAGTTGTTCCGCAGGCTGGGTATTGATCCGCCAAAGGGTGTGCTGTTGCACGGTCCACCTGGAACCGGAAAAACCATGATCGCGAAGGCTGTTGCCACTGAAGTCAACGCTCACTTCAAGTCGATCAATGGCCCGGAAATCATCTCAAAGTATTACGGTGAGTCCGAAAAGCAGCTCCGGGAAATTTTCGACGAAGCCGCAGAAAATGCACCTGCCATCATCTTCATCGATGAAATCGATTCAATTTGCCCAAAACGTGAGGACGTTAGCGGTGAAGTTGAACGACGTGTGGTCGCACAAATGCTGACCCTCATGGATGGTATGCAAGGACGCGACAACGTCGTCGTCATCGGTGCAACCAACCGTCGTGATGCACTCGACCCTGCGCTTCGACGTCCAGGCCGTTTCGATCGGGAAATTGAAATTGGTGTCCCTGACCGAGATGGGCGAAATGAAATCATGGACGTTCACACACGTCAAATGCCGATCTCAGAAGACTTTGAAATCAACTGGGTCCTCGATAACACCTATGGATTCGTTGGTGCAGATCTCGCTGCACTGGTCCGAGAAGCAGCCATGAGGGCGTTGCGACGGTACCTTCCTGAGATTGAACTGGAGGAGGAAACAATTCCTCCCGAAGTGCTCGAAAAGATGGAAGTCCGCATGGACGATTTCAAAGAAGCCATCAAGGATGTCGAACCGTCCGCTCTTCGTGAGATTTACGTCGAAATTCCAGCGGTTACTTGGGAAGAAGTCGGTGGCCTTGAAGAAGTCAAAGACCGGTTGAAGGAATCGGTCGAATGGCCGCTTACTCAACCTGAATTGTTTGAACACTTCGGCATCAAACCACCACGAGGCATTGTCTTGTTCGGTGCACCAGGTACTGGAAAAACCTTGCTCGCAAAGGCGATTGCCAACGAAGCACAGGCGAATTTCATCAGCATCAAGGGTCCAGAACTCATCTCGAAATGGGTGGGTGAATCTGAACGCGCTATCCGTGAAATCTTCAAGAAAGCAAAGCAGTCTGCACCTGCGATCATCTTCCTCGATGAGTTTGAATCAATTGCCAGCATGCGTTCTTCGAACTCTGACGGCTCAGGAAGCGATGTCTCAAACAGGGTGGTCAACCAGTTGCTCGCCAGCATGGATGGTGTGGAATCCCTCGATGGTGTCATCATCGTAGCCGCAACAAACCGTCCAGAAATGATTGACCCTGCATTGCTACGCAGCGGTCGCTTTGAGCGTGTCTTGCACGTGCCACCACCAGACATCGGTGCTCGCGAAACCATCTTCAAGATCCACAGCGAGAACATGCCACTGTCGAAGTTTGCAATCAAGGACATCATCGGAGGCCTCGATGGCTTTACCGGTGCTGACATCGAAGCAGTTTGCCGAGAGGCAGCACTCATTTGCATGCGGGCCAAAAAGAAGAAGGTCACAAAGACACACTTCGAAGAAGCGATCAAGCGCGTGCGCCCAACCGTGACACCAGAGATGCTCGAATACTATCAGAAGATGGAAACCAGGCTCACAAGCGGTCTTTCCAACATCAAGCGCTCCCGTGACACCAACTTCGGCATGGAATCGATGTAAGCCGTCCACTGTAGGCGACGCATTGATGGAGCGAAACCCGCTCGGAGGGTCACATAAGGAGGTGAAACACCATGGCCATATTCGCAAGAGAAATCATCGGTAGAGACGTGGTAGATTCACATCAACAACGCCTTGGTGAATTGAAAGACGTCGTTTTTGACACCCCTACAGGCACAATCGTCGCACTTCGGGTCCAGATTGAACGGGATCTCGAACCGAGCAAATTGCCTTGGGAAGTGGTTGATGGCCTCGTCCAAATACCGGCCGATGATATCAGCCGAATTGCCTCACGGATTCATCTTAAACGCTAAAATTACCGCTTTGATAGCAGTTTTTTTCAACCGAACAACCTGCTTTGTACAGAGCATTTGGTTGACAACAAGTAACAACCTTCTAAACCGATGCGGGAGCGTCCTCATGTCGGAATCGTGCTCCAGTTGGTAATCTCATGTTAAGCGGCCGCAACATCAACTACCGAAGATTCGGCCTTCAAGCCGCATTTTGGTTTGTCTTGACGCTGCTCTTGATGACGGTTTTACTCAATTTTGTCAACCTTTCCAACACCAACCAATTGTCAGCATATGATGACGATTGGGACGATATGTCTGCATTCAGAGCGGACCTCAAAGACGCTGGAATCAAGACCAGTTCCCTGGTCAGCAGCCCGCTGTTGCTTGCGGACATCGAAGATCCACGCAACACCACCTACATCGTTGCCGGAGTTGAACGTGACACACTCTCCTTGCCACAATTCGATGAAGATGGCTTCATCACCATCGCAGCAGATGATGGATACTCTCCTTCTGAAATCGATGCTATTGTCGAATTTGTTGAAGCTGGCGGTACCGCCCTGGTGCTCGAAGATTACGGCTTTGCAGGCACCATAGCAGAGGCCTTTGGTGTCCGTTACACTGGCTACCAACTCTATGACACAACCTACGTCCCAGAACTGGATTACAACTTCATTTGGATGTGCGTTCAAGCAACACCTTGTGGCATGAATGGCAGTGTCATCGACCAGTCCACAGTCTCAGTGCACAACCGCTGGAGTGGAAATTTGGGCGAAGGCGAGCACCCTTGCAGCATCCTTGATGGCCAATCAATGGACCTCGAGGATGCCGGACTTTGCACCCAGCACTGGAACGCAGGTGAAATTCAATACAACGCCACATACCAAGTCTTACTCAATGACATCACGGCACTCGAACTGATTCCAGGTGTCCGCGGAGCACTGCCAGAAGTGTCGGTCCGAGCCGTCACAAGCAACGAAGCAACCGTCGACGTCAATGGAGACGGTGAGATTTGGGTCGGCAATGAGCAGAACTCTGAAACACCCGATTTGTGGGGTCAATTCAACCTCAGTTTCGAAGCATGTGCTCGAAGCACATGCGATCCAAACGATGGTGGGCGCATCGTGTTCATGGCAGACGGTTCAGCACTGATCAATGCCATGTACGACTATGAAGGCTTCAATGAAGGCAAGTATGGCCCAACCAACAAAACCATCCCTGAAAATGACAACCGCAAGTGGGCAATGGACTTCATCGCTGAAGCGTTGATGTCGACCGAAGCTGACGAAGTTGGCCAGCCATCTGAAACGGCCATGGTGATCTTTGACGAATCCCGTCACCCGCAGAACGCATTGCTGGCCGATTCCTACAACACCATCTACTTCCTCTTGGTGTACTTTACCGGAGAAGGACTGGCTATGCTCCTACTGTTCTTGGTGCTCTTCGTTACCTTCGAAGCCGTTCTTCTGAAGAAGCGTGACCCGGAACCATGGCGACACGTGTTCAGCATTATTTACTACGGGTTTGGCGATGCCAACAGGTACACGTACTACGCTAAAAGCGACAAAATTCGACAAGTGTTCCTCTCCAAGGTCCGCAATCAAAACGGGTTGAACCGAGAAGAATTCCATGCCATGCCGGCAAAGGACCTCGTGTCGCTGATCAATGATCCAGTGTTGGCGAAGTTCGCCATCGAACCCAGCAAATATTCGCTCGAACAAACCGTTGCAGTCGTCAAACGAATCAAAGCGTGGGGCAGAACCTGAGGTGAGATGATGTGGACACGTAAGGCCTCTTTCACATTCACTGGCGGGATCGCCTTGGTGCTCATCGGCATGATGATTTCGAACCTTCAGATGATGATTTTAGGCCTCACTTTTGTGGCCTTCATCGTTGTGAACTCTTGGATTTCAGGGCACGGGGAAGTCGAGGTGCAACGCACCCTTTCGGCCGATAACCTGTACAAGGGCGATGATTTGTACGTCGAACTGTTGGTCACCAACCGTTCAAATCGAAACACCCAACTGCTCGAAGTCTACGACAACATTCCACACGAAATGAAACTGCGAAGCGGTCTCAACCAGATGCGCCTCAACCTCAAACCCGGAGAGAGCGCCCGTATTCGCTACGTCCTACGATGCCCTCTTCGTGGTCATTACTCAATTGGCCCAGTCTCCCTTCGTTCACGAAACACCTTCAATTTGAGCGTCGATGAAATGTACGTCGACCATCACAGCGACATCGTCATTTTCCCTCAAATTAAGGAAGTTGAAGAAGCCTTTCTCCGTTCAAGAACCCCAAAGATGTACACGGGTGCAACCACCCTCCGCACACCTGGTCAAGGCTCAGAATTCTATTCACTGCGCGAATATGTCCCCGGAGATCCGTTCAAGAACATCAACTGGAAAGCATTCGCCCGAACTGGTGAATTGATGGTCAACGAAAAGTGCCGAGATGCGGTCACTGACCTCTACCTCTTGCTCGACAGCCGTGACATCGCCCGGATTGGAACTGTTCTCAAGAACCCCTTGGAAATGGGCACCGTCTCCGCTGCAAGCCTTGCTGCGTTCTTCCTCAAGCGACGTGACTCCGTTGCTCTAGCGATCTTCGATGAGAAACTTTCCTACCTACCACCTGACACCGGAGATAAGCAGTATTTCAAAATCCTCAGCGCTCTTGCTGGAGTTTCCCCTAAGGGTTCAATGCCGTTACAAGCGGTTACAAATTCCCTTAGTGGTCGGTTCAGCCGTGGAAGTCCTGTGTTCATCATCTCCTCATGCGAAGGTGATGGTACGGTGCCTGCGGCGGTGCGCGACCTTGTTGGGCGAGGTCACGAAGTCACGGTTCTGTCTCCATCGAGCATCGATTTCGAACGTCTTGTCAGTCGTATTCCTCGCATGTCCTACGAGGTGCTGAAATTGGAACGGCAAAACCGTCTGACTACTTTGGCAGGATCTGGGGCTCAAGTCATTGATTGGATGCCAGACATGGATTTGTCTCAGGCATTGATGCAAGTGAGGGGGTACTGAGTATGGCAGAAGATGTTGGACTTCAACGGGATGTCACCGTCAATGGCGACTTCCACTCCCGAACCCTCCACCTCAAGCTGTTGCGAAAGCAGTGGCAAATCATTGCCCTCCAAGTCATCGCCACCGTCGCTCTTGTCGGCATGTACCTCGAAGTGGTCTCAACCTATGTTGTTGGCTCCATCGACCACACCATGCTGTTCGATACCATTGAGGTTCTCATTGGTCAGCAGTTGCCAATCGGTGATTTCCTTACCGGTGAAGGCAACAGTGGCCTTGGTCGTTTCTCTGTGCCACTGGTCCTGGGTCTCTCATTGGGTGGAAGCATGGCTTTCCTTGCTTTCCAAACCCCAAAGACACAACAGCGAATCAAACTCGGATTCATCATCACGCTGATCGTGGTGCTGGTCGGACGCCTCATCATTTCCTGGGGCTTTTCTATGCTTACATCGTTTGATTTACGCCTGCCCGACCAAGGTGAATTAGCAACTCTTGAGTGGCCTCTTTTGATGATTATGTCGTTGATGATTATGTTCATTTATCTCTTACCTGTCATCATGGGTACACGGGGCATCTGGGGACTTTCTCGTCGTTCAATCGCTTGGTCCATCGGATTCACACTCCTCTTCCTTGGTATCCACGCCATCCTTGCCTTCCCTCTCATCAATGGCCAACTTGGCACCTACGGGGAGGCATTGGCCACAGTTGAAACACAGTTTACCGAACCGACCATTGGCCTGTTTGGATTGATGCTTGTGACCAGTGAACAGTTTGCCCTCATCATGATCGCCATTCTGATCATGGTGTTCCAAGAGTCGTCCTACGGTGTGATTCGTTACCTCGAATACGCCTACCGACTGCCAGAGTCATGCAAGCGTGACCCTGAATATGTGAGGCAAATGGACAACGTTCTCAACACGCACCTCAAGCACACCTTCGGATTCTTGGGACTCACTGGCATCGCCACCATGGTCGCTCTTGGGTTCCACAGTGTCTTGCTGGACATCGTCGAAGGTTCCACTGGGAGTCAATGGGCCGGACAGGTTTCCGAGTCGATTGAACTCTCCTTGACCTATGGATTGGTCATCTCGGCGCTGATGTTCTTGAGCATCATGGCGTTGTTGCGCTTCTTCGTTCCATGGGAACGTGTTTGGGGCTTGATCAATTCAGTTCGAGGACAAACACCAATGACAGCGTCGAACCCTGCCAAAGAAGTCGTTGAACTTTGAAGGTCAATCCGAAAGCACTCGTTGCAACAGGCGACCAAACGATTCACTGAGCACCATCAGAGCAATCGGTAAACCACACCATCCGGCAAGGATCGAAAGCCATCCCGGCGAGTCGACTCCATCCATCACGATTGGTTGCAAAAAGAAAAACGCGATAACTGCACCAACGAACATCAACCGTTCAAGGTACATCGGATATGTTCTGCCACCCGATTCATCACGGGCCATGAGGGTGGTTGGTTCTTCACTCATTCAAACACCTCAGAGGTCAAGCCCAGAAAGTCGAGCTTCGAGCGCTGCAAGAGCGGGGTCGGGTGCTGATGTCGGCGCTGGTTCCTTGCGATGTTCCCAAGACGCATCCAGTTGAGCAAGTTCTGCTTCAAGAGCAGCGCGTTCATCGCTGCCGTCGAGATCGACCTGCGTGGTCTGTGATGCAACGGGTGCTTGTTGGGTGTTTGAAGCATCATCGATTGCTTCATCAGTTGGAACTGGCATGGACTCCCACCCTTTTTCATCAGCCACTGAAGGTTCAGTGGGCGCATCAAGCGAAACCGGGATTTCGCCTGCAAGGGATGACTCCATGGTTGAAATCATGGTTTCTTCAACGGGTGTTCGTTGACCGGCTGGGATTGAGTCCCGCTCGTATGGAAGCAAACCATCGCGTTGGAACTCCCACAACATACCGCGTGGAATACCATCTGCGAGACCAGACGCATCAAGCTGAGTGATCAGTTCTTCAAGCACACGTGCGGTATCTTCCAACGCAACTGCTTCGCCAGCATCGCGTTGATCAGCTTCAAGATAAATATCGTCAAGTGCAACTTGAATCAGTTTGCGTGTGGACTGAGCAATGCTTGGTAGTGCTTCAGGCCGCGTGCAGTTGTTGAGAAGGGCTTCGACCTCTTCTGGAGGGGCACCAAGCCGCGTAAGTTGTTCCAGAACATTTCGCAACCGTCGCAACATGGTGATCGAGCGGTCGTAGTCTTCGAGCAAGTGTTCTAAATCGAGGACGACATGGCCAACCGTTTCACCGAGTTGGTGTTCGAGGCGTTGTTGGACAGACCATCGAGCCAAACCACGAACCGCTCCAGCAGTTTGTGGCACCTGGCGTTCAAGCAACGTCATGACTTCACTTGAGAGCAAATGTCGAGGTGTTGCTGCAACATGGTCAACGGTTGATTGAATGACTTGCAAACCGCGTTCCACGGCTCGGTCAAGCAGTGTTACCGAATAGCCGAGTGCCCGTGCATGTTCGAGCCGTTCCAAAACCGGGCCAAGGCCGTCGAAGGTTTGAGCATCATCGAGCAATGCTTGTGCGAGTGGTTCTTCAGCAAGACGAGCACGGAGGCGTTCTGCTTCCTGAATGTCAGCAACAGCCGCTTCGTGCGCTTCGGACAATGCCTCCGCACGTTCGATCAAGGATGCTAATTCTGCTTCCGCATGGCCTCGACGGGCCCCGAGGTCGCCAAGTTCACGGAGGACTTGACGGCGTTCATCCATCAGTTCACGCAGTTCTGCTTGGACTTGAGCCTGGCGTGCTTCGTCGGTTGCGAGGCGAGTCCGATCCTCTTCAGACCGACGACGGCTTGCTTTTGCTTCACCTTCGATGGCGGACAACTCAGAGTTGTTGGTCTTGATTTTCTCGTCGAGGAGCAAGACTTCTGCTTGAGCTCGAGCGTGACGTTCTCGAGTTGCAGCGACTTGTTCCTGAAGGACTTGAAGCCGACGTTCATCGTCTTCAGATTGTTGACGGATGGAGGAAAGTTGTTGGCTGTGGGTGTTGAGGTCAGCGTTCAGTGCTGCTTCTTTGAGTGACATGTCCTCGATGGCTGTGCGCAAAGTTTCGCTGGAAGATGCATCGCCAAGTGCCTTCGCCAATTCTGCAGCACGTTGGGAAACTTGGTGCTCCAATTCATTGACGCGTCGAACCAACCGTTCTGCTCGGTTTTCGGCTTGTTCTGAGGTTGCCTTTGATTGAGCCAGTTCCACTTGCATGGTTCCGAATTTGCTGTGTGCTTCTTCGAGAGAAGTCGTTGATTCTGTTCGGGTTTCAGAGGCTTCACGAGCAATGATTTGAGCAGCACTGGTCGCCGCCATCGCTTCATTCAGGCGGTTTTGGACGGTTGCCTTTTCCTTTTCGAGCTCGTCGATTCGATGGTCAGCTGATTCGAGACGTCGTCGCAGACCTGCGTCCACTGCAAGTGGTTGAGAAACTTCACCACCCAATCCACCGCTCACTTCGTCCACAGTTTCAGAGAACACGGCTGATGAACGGCTCTTTCGTAGATTTTCCATTCCACTTTCAAATCCGTACAAGTCGGTGAGTTTGGAAGCCAGATTGGCACGACGACTTTCAGAGCGGGTGCGGAGGGTGACCAGGAGGTCTTGCAAGTGATCGAGACTGAATTCCTCGATGTTTCCTGATTCACGGGACACAATGCTGCCAGATGGCAAGCGGTGCAACTTGAGCACTCGAGTTGAATCTGTGAATGTCAGCATGGCTTCTTCCATGCTTTGGCCTTCTGGAGCAGCGATACCAACGGGTATACCGCGAGCCAACAGCACTGAAATACAGGTTGAAGATTGACCAGATTGTAAGTGGCCTGTGACTTGTTCATGCATGGCTGCTGACAACATTGAAAGAATGGCATCGGGGCCGCCTCGGCCTTCTCGTAGAACAAAACCTTCTGGGATTGGACCGCCTGAAGCGCCGATTGCACCAATCTCTCCGTCGAGCGTACCTGCTACAGCTGAGATGAGTCTGGCATGGTCTGCGTTCGCTTCGGTCCAAACACCCAAGGAGGCATCGCCAGATTGAGCAAGCAAGAGCGCGCCACCTTCGTGGTGCATGGTCCAATGTGAAGCCGATGGTTCAAGACCTTCATCGATGATGGAAATTGACATTGCTGCAAGTGAAGCATGGATTTCTCGTGCCAGCACTTCAGGGTCATTTGGTAGTTCACCAACGCTGTCGATCAGGAGACCTTGGTCAACTGCAATCGCGCCACGAACGGTGTCCCGCCCGACCAGAGCGTGGAGAACAGCCGACAAATCGCGAGACATCAACCGTTGCAATGCATCACCGCGGGCGAGCAAGCCTTGTCGGTCAGCAGGATGTTCGAATGCTTCAGGGAGGACTTCTGCAACGCTTCCGAGCCCGACGAGAGAATAGGATTGGGCAATGAAGCGAGAAGACCCCTCTGCTTCAATCTCTTCGAGGCGTTGACGTGCATCGCCACCAGCGAGCAAGACTTTGCCCTTCCCCGATTCAGCGAGCCAACCAACAATGCGTCCAGCCCGAACAAGTCGATGACCGGCAGGCGTCTTACGGCGTCCAATCCAAGTGCTGATGACACCGTGATCAAATGGCTGTATTGTTCCGTCTTCAACCGATATGGCTTCTTCGATTGGTGTTCCTTGCGGCAGGTTAAACATTTTATCAACTCACTGGGGGGTGGTGGCCAAGATTCGGCGATCCCTGTCGAGGGCATGACGCCATCGAGCAAGACGCCCGCCTCTTCCTGACAACGCGACAATTCGTGTTGGCGATGCAACATCGATCATCAATCGTTCTTCACCTTCGCACCATACTTCGTACACAGCCCCCAAACCGAGGGCATCAGCCGATTCAAGCGCAGCAGAAACAACGTCAACAGCGTGTTCGAAAGGAGGCATAGCCCCTTCATCGCCAACGCTGGCCAACAAGTTCCCACTATCGTCAATCAGCATGGCCTGTTTCACGCCTTCAAGGCGATACAATCCGGCCAGCGCACGTTGCAACATAGATGCTCAAACCTTTCGTCAGCGTTGTGGCCTTCAAGAAGTTTTGTGCTTCCATCCCCCTAAAGGGGGATTTGAGGACCCAAATTAATTCCCCAACTGGATTCACGTCAGAAAGTGCCGCGGAACACAGAAAAAGACATGTTTTCCGCGCATGTGTTTCGATGAAATAGCACCCTTTTCATGTTTGAAAGGTCGTTTAGATCGTAGTCAAGAGTGATGATTTTCCAATTGGGAAATCAAATTTGCAATTAGAATTTATCGAGTGATGTGAGGCGAGCGATGGCCCCATTCTAATGTCCGGCGTGCGGGGAGTTCAAACATAAGCCGCTCCACCGATGGTTCATGGCAGATGAGACTACGCAGGGATTCACCGTCCCACAATGCGATAGTTGCTCACGTCCAGCTGTGCTCGAACAAGCCTATTCGGGCAGAATTTTGTGCAACGAACACATGGCCAAGTCGGTTCGAAAGAAAATCGCAAAGGAACTTCGCCAACAACTCGTCCTCCCTAAAGACAAGGACACCACCATCTTTGTCGCCATCTCGGGCGGAAAAGACTCCGCAGTGTTGCTTGACAGCCTGGTTGATCTGATTGGTGAACGCCCCGATGTTCGCATTGTTGCAGGGACTGTCGACGAAGGCATCGAAGGCTACCGACCCCCTTCTCTCGAATGCGCTCAAGTGTTGTGTGACCAACTCGGCATTGAATTCATCACCGTCTCCTATCCAGAATTAAGTTTCAAAGAAATGGATGAAGTCGCACAACGAATCCCTGGGTTGCTAGAAACCAATCCAAGTTCGCCTCGGCTTCCGTGTTCATATTGCGGCGTATTCCGTCGCCAAGGCATCAACCACCTTGCGGACCGTATTGGTGCAGACATCATTGCGCTGGGCCACAATTTGGACGACATGGCTCAAACCGTGTTAATGAACATGACAAATGGGGACCTCGACCGAACGCTCCGGCTCGCCCCGCACACGACGAGTGTGGTCGAAGGAATGGCACCACGAATCGTACCACTGCGATGGATTCCCGAACAGGAAGTCCATCTCTACGCCCTCCATCGAAACCTGCCCCTCCATCACGAAGAATGCCCCCATGCCGAAGGAGCCTTGCGATGGCGGCACCGGGAAATGGTGGCTCAGATGGAAGCCGATTCACCCGGTACACGGCACGGATTACTTCGCATGGCAGACAACATCAAGGCGCTACGAAACCGTTCATCGGATGATGCACTCATCATTGCTCCACCAACACCGTGCCCAAAATGTGGTGCAATGACTTCTGGAAGTCAGTGTAAGGCTTGCGATTTCAGAGCACTTTTGAACGACTGATCAAAGTGCGTTCTTGACCAATTCATCGAGGTCTTGAGGGCGACCGCAGTAATGGCAACGAAGGTGCAAAGGATCTCGGCTCACGACCCGAAGACGGTGAGGTTGAGGTTCACGAGCATTTGTTGTGATGCAGTTGGAGAAGGTGCATCGCACGACATTGACGACTTCTTCGCCGAGGTTGATCGACAACTTTTCTGCAACGACATAGGCGCGAATAATCGCGACGTGGGCCTCAGGGGCGACAAGGGCTAGGCGATCAAGTTCCCCTTGCGTCAGCTCTCGGTCTTCGACTTTGATGATGTCCTTTGATCCTAGTTTCTTGGAAGGGACATTCATGACGAGTGAGACGGGAACGGATGTTTCCCCTGCGATACCGAGCATCTCGAGCACACGGAGCGCTTGACCAGAAGGCACGTGATCGATGACTGTACCGTTCCGGATGGCTGTGACACGGCGCATGCTTTGTTCATTGGACATCAGAGCACACCTCCTTCAGCAGAAACATCGGCAGGAACGGTGACGCCGAGCAGACGGCAAAGTAAAGCCATACGGGCCACAACGCCATTGAACGCTTGTTCGAAGTAGCGAGCGTGTCGACTTGAATCAACCGCTGGGTGGATTTCATCGACCCTTGGGAGTGGGTGCATGATGATCATATCGCCCTTTACGTTATCGAGATGACGTGAATCGAGTTTGTAAGCGCCAGCGCAGCGAGCGTATTCGTCTTCATCAGCAAACCGTTCTTTTTGAATCCGAGTCATGTAGACAACATCCGCATCACTCATGGAGCCGTACAGGTCTTCTGTCTCGGTCACAGTGGCACCATTTTCACGCAAGTCCGATACGATCTCGACCGGCATGCGGAGCAAATCAGGGCTGGCGAATGTCAGTTCGCAACCGAACCGAGTCAAAGCATGTGAGAGGGAGTGGACGGTTCGTCCATAACGCAAATCTCCAGCGAGAACGACTTTGAGTCCGTCCAAGCGGCCATGGGCTTGCCTGATGGTGAACAAATCCAACATCGTTTGTGTCGGGTGGTGTCCAGCGCCGTCACCACCGTTGAGGATGGGCACACTAGCGGCGTCTTGAGCGTATTGAGCTGCACCTTGACGTGGGTGACGCATAGCGATGATGTCGGTGTAGCCGTCGACCATCTGGATTGTATCAAAGAGGGTTTCGCCTTTGACCACAGAGGAAGTTTTGACATCGCCAAGATTGACCACATCGCCGCCAAGACGCTTCATTGCTGTCTCGAAGGACATTCGAGTCCGGGTGCTGGGTTCAAAGAAGAGGTTTCCCAAAATGCGCCCACGCAAGAGAGGTAGGTACAACTCGCCTCGGGCCACAGGCAAAAGGCGTTCTGCGTCATCCAAAATACTGAGGATCTCTTCATTCGTCAAGTCATCCATGGTGATTAGGCCCGTCATATCTGCTCGTCTCCCTTTCTTAGGCAGCGAACGATACCCATGAACATTCCCGTCAGAGCAGTTGAGGCGCCTCCGTGCCAGCAGCGACCCAGACCCCTGATGCAAGGGAAGCCTCCCCGCTCAATCATGGGAGCGGAGTGATTATCACCATGCCATCAAAGTCAGGACCATGGTGGACGCTTGGGCCGATGTTGAAACGGCTATTGAGGCGGCCATCAAACAACGCCAACAACGCTTGGAGCGTTTGACGACTGCATCAGCGCTTCTCCTCCTCAGCGGAGCGTTATGGCTCATGTGGCCAAGTTTGAACGCAGCGATGAACGGGGAATCCGGATTGCTGAAAGGACTCGGCTTACCATTGCTGATTATTGTCTGGGGTTTGATCATTCAAGACCTCGTGGTCGATGACCCCCGAGCCAGAACGAGGGTAGGGTCCGCTGCAAGCGTTGCATGGCCTGTCCTTTTGGTCACGGCGAGTCAATCTCTTGAAGTGGGCCGGCCGAGCATGCTTGTTGGCAGTTTCGTGATCGCAGTGGTTGCATTGTGCTGTTTCAACGCTTCAAAGTCAATTCTCCAAGGTGGCCTAGATGTTCTGCGATGGCGAGCGGTGATGACCGGTTTAGGAGCGGTTGTTGCTGTGTCTCTTTTTGCAGGCAACACACCCGAATCAATGACCTATGAATGGTTGGCCTCAGTTGCCGCCTTAGTGGTCAGCTTTGGCCTCACTGGTTACATTTGGGTCGTCGGCGATGACCAACGTGCAGAGCGGAAGAAGTTCAGTCGTCGTCTTGATGAAATCGAGGGGCGCCTGTTGGAACTCAAAGCCGGTGGCGCTGCAGTGGACCAGGCTTCAAGCTTGATCATGACCGCCCGAGAAGAAGGTCATGTTGATCCACATCACGGAATGAATTTGTTGAATGATGCAGAAGATGACATCGAACGATCGTTGTCCCTCTCGGGTGATGTCGAGGCCATTCGAGCAGATGCACGAGCGAGCATGGATGAGGCTGAATCCATCGCACCAACAGCCAAGCGACCACGGAAGTCGTTCGATATGGGCGAGCGGGAAGTCAAACTTGGCTCCCTTCGTGAAGGTGAAATGCTGTTCCGGCAATCGAAAAAATACGCCAATGAAATCATTGAATGGTGGGGTGTTGCTGAGAAAGCAATTGCCGAAGCTGCGCGTCAATTGCAAGGGAAAAGCGGCGACGGTATCAATCACCTTAGAGAAATGCTTGCTGATGCGAGAAAGAAGTTGGCTTCTGAGGCACCGAAGAAAGCCTACGAGTTCGCTGTTGTCATCCCTGTACAACTCGCTGCAGATGATGATGCTCTCGGAAAAGCGGCAATGTCCCTCAAAGAAGCAGAGCGGCAATTGAAGCAAACCGACGGACTGGACATTACCGTGATGACCGAGCGTCTCGCTCAAGCAGAAGCAGCCCTCGATGATGGAAACTCAGGTCAAGCCATTGGCTTGGCAGACGGCGTGGTCCGTTCGATTCAAAACGAACGGGAAGCAATGGACGACGTTCAACGGGCCTTGCGTCAACGCAAGAAATTGAGTGCACAGTACGAATTAAGGGACGACAGCGAACACTGGGATGGGCGCATGCAAGCCATCGAACAAGCGGCTGATGAACGACGCTGGAGTGAGGCATCCGAACTTCTCGCAACCATCAATCAAGACCTCGATAAAGAAGGCAAAGCGAGCGAAGAAGCCCTCGAACTGTATGACTTTGTCATGGATGAATGGCGCACTCTGCGCAACCAGTGTGAAGCTGGAGCAATCAAAGTTGATGATGATGACCGCCGGGCTACAGAGCAGGCGATTGCTCTGGCAGAAGAAGGACTGAGCGTGGGAAGAATCGAAGATTGCTTGGACCAACTTGGTGTCGCAGATGCTGCAATGGAACGTCTACGAAGAAGAATTTAAGTTCAATCAAAGGTCAAGCAAACCCTTGTTCTTAATCGCTTTCAGATCCAAGCCCCCAGGGAATCCAAGGTCCACAGGCATGCCAGAAATCGTCACAATCAGACCACTGAGGTGAAGGTAAAGGCAGGGCGGCAGATTGGTTTGGTCAATCTTCGACAACATTTTCCAACCATTGTTCCCTTTCTTTGAAGCGATGGTAAGTTCATTTGAGCGACCATGTGCAATCCATGCATTGGCAGACCACGCATGCTGTTTTTGGGATTTGCGAGGGAAACTCGGAGCAGGCAAGACAACGTGCATCTTGCCCCACTCTTCATCCAAATTGGTACCGGATTCTGTCGCCCACTCAATATTGGTCACCTCGCTGGAACGATGCTGTGTGAGCCCTAAGCGAGCAAAATAGCCGAGTAAAGCGCGCAGGTGAGGGTGACGTCGGTGTTCTTTTCCAAGGACTTCTGCCAGGCCTACAGCAGTATTGACTCGGTCAGCGTCGAGGTGCAGCAAGCAGCGAACGACCTCACCATGAATCCAAGATTCAATGCTGTGTTTCTTGATGAACCGTTCAAGCAAGTTGAGCGCTGCTTCACTTTCTCTTGCCAGACGCATTCGGGCGATATCTCCGAGTAAAAATAAGCGCCCTGCTGGCGTGTCCATGTACTTGAGTTCAGACCGGCTGGTGTTGGTTTCAAACCGTCGAACAAGATCTATGTTCCGTCGCATGATGCTGTCCATTGAGAGAAGTGGTTTGTGGCGTACATCAAGCACACGACTCTTTGGAGCGAAGAGCGAAGCAACCCATTGAAGCCGCGCCGCCTCGATGTTATCGTCTGGGAGAATTTTCAATCTCGGTTTCGATTCTGATAAATCCCTCTGAGCGAGGCTGGCCGCAGAAAGTGAAAGGCGAGCATAACCTGCCGACTTTGCGCCACCTAGAGCAAGCAACGATACTGCTTCTTCTTCTGCTTCGTTCCATCGACCCAAACCCGCGTACATGGTCATCACTGCGTTTGTTTTACGGGCCAAACCCAACCCGTCGATAGCGTCACCGTGTCCTTTGAGAATATCATCAAACTGGCTCATTGCATCGACCCATTCGTCCTTTGCGATGGCGGTGGTAAGAGGTTGTTTCTTGAGGTAGATGACATCTTCCATCTCAGAGAACCGTTGGCGTCGATCACCGAGTGCTGCATCGAATGTAATGTCATCAAGGCGGGACCCTACACGCAGGGATTTGACCCAAATTGTAAGGAAGGCAACCTGACCACCAGAGGCTAACATCCAGGTTAATTCTTCCAATGCGTCTTTTGTTAAGAACGAGCAGACGGTTGAATCCCATGAACCGCATTGTGAGCCTTGTGGTAGGAAGCTGGAATCCCAAAACGTGATCATTCCGAGGGCTAAAAGAAGCATGGATTGCCCAGCAAACCCGGTGAAACAAAAGTTCAGTACTTTTGCCTGTTGGGACCTTTCTGCCCGCAACAAGCGGCTATCTGCTAATTTGATACCACCTGCGCCAGAGACGTCTTGAACATCGAGGAACAAGATGCGAGCCACTTCATAGACAAACAGGAAACCAATGATGGCCACGTTTAGCAAAAGGAACAACAGAACCATGGTGACAATGGGCACGCGAATGCCATCGATCGGAATGAAGGAAAACAGTTCAATGAGTCCGAAGCCGAGCAAGCCTCCTTCCTCCATGAAGGTGGTTTGTGGTCGGTATTCAGGGAGCGCAAGCACCTGGTCTGAATGCGTGAGGAGGTTTGGGTCGAGCAACAACACAACGAGCGACACGAGCGTGTTAAATGCAACAAAAGGCATCACAATGAGGTTGAAGTTAACAATTTGGGCGACAGCCTGTTGACGAGCATTTGGGGTGTGATTGTGGAACGGTGATGCTTCACCACCAGCTATTTTCTTAGAGGATTGGCGCAGTGAACGCCAGGAAGAACCTAAGATTCGCCCATAGGCCAACACCGAGGGGGAAAACATGGTGAACGCTGCGATGCTGAATCGACGGTCATCTGGGACCTCGTTCACGCCAAGGGCCACATACAGAGCGCCCACCAGACCAATCCAAATGGTCAGTAGAATACCGTAAGTGTAATTTTGCCACTTGCTGGATTTTTGAAGCGAGGCACGGTCTTGCCCAATGGGTTTGATGACCTGCGCACCGAGTGAGGAACCGCTTGAAATGAGGGCTGGTAAAGCGATGAACATCAAGGCAATGGCCACCGATGGAGCATGGTAACCCGGAGAAAGATCAAACCGGGCCATGAGGAATTCAAAGAACAAAATCAGCACGCCAACAAGAGCAAACAGGTACGTCGTAACACCAAACCTCATTCCGGGCGAATTGAGCAATATTTTCGCTTCCCCGGCGTTGCGGGTGACCTGGTGAACTTCATAGCGCAGTTCACCGGTTTGGAAAGCCACTTGCAAACCACTCAATTGGCGTGGGACCACTTGTGTCCAAAAGAACCAAGCCGTGATGGCAGCGAGGAAGATTGGCACAATTGCAGCGGGGGTAACCCCCTCAACAATTGGTGGTGTTTGCATAATTTGGCCTCCAGTTATTCTTCCTTTTCGACAATTACGAGGGAGGGTTGAGCCACTTTCGTATCGATTTCTTCACGTATGGCTGTGATGAAGTCTTCAAGCCCCATGCCGCTGATTTGATCTCCGTTTCGAGCACGCAGACTGACGGTTCGCCCTTCTGCTTCACCGTCACCAACGATGACCATGTACGCTGGTTGCAACTTTCGGTGGTTTCGAATCTTCTTCCCAATGGTGTCGTCACCGTCGTCAACTTGAACGCGGATTTCATTCGCTTTCAATGCCTCAGCGACTTCACTCGCATACGCCTTATGCTTTTCAGAGATGGTGATGATGTGGCACTGCGTTGGTGTTAACCAGGTTGGGAACTTGCCAGCGAAGTGTTCGATGAGCACACCACAGAACCGTTCCATGGATCCGAACGGAGCGCGATGAATCATGACCGGGCGGTGGATTTCCCCATCGTTCCCCTTGTATTCGAGACCGAAACGTTCGGGCAGGTTGTAATCGACTTGGACGGTGCCCAATTGCCATTCCCTCCCAATGACGTCTTTGACGACGAAATCGATTTTTGGACCGTAGAAAGCGGCCTCGCCTTCCTCTTCTGACCAGTTCACACCAAGGGATTGAGCGGCTGCTCGACAAGCCTCCTCGGCTTTGTCCCAAGCTTCCTTCTCTCCGACATACTTGTCAGAATCCGAGTCGCGCAAGCCAACTCGGACACGATAATCAGACATGCCTAATTTTTCGAAGATGATCTGAACAAGTTCGATGCACCCCAGCACTTCTTGAGCGATTTGATCTTCTGTAACGAACAAGTGTGCATCGTCTTGAGTAAAGCCACGGACCCGTGTCATGCCCGATATTTCACCAGATTGTTCCCAGCGGTAGACGGTTCCGAATTCTGCCAATCGCAGTGGAAGGTCACGGTAAGAGCGTTGTTGAGAGGCATAAATCTTGACGTGATGAGGGCAATTCATCGGTTTGAGCATGTAACCATCGATGTCACCGGATTTCATCAGGTTGGCTAATTCGCCGCAAGTGCACCCTTCATCGGCTAACTTTTTCATCAAATCTCGTTCAATGAGTGGTGGGTATTGGGACTCTTGGTAATACGGGAAGTGACCAGATGTGCGGTAAAGGTCGAGTTTTCCAACGTGAGGCGTGAAAACTTGAGAATAGCCTTGACGACGCAGATGGAATGAGATGAAGTCTTGCAATTCCTGACGGATAATCGAGCCACGAGGAGTCCAGAGGATCAAGCCCTGACCGACTTCCTCGTCGATATGAAACAGTTGCAAATCCTTGCCGAGCTTTCGGTGGTCTCGCTTTTTTGCTTCTTCGAGGCGGGTTAATGTTGCTCGAAGTGCCTCTTTTGTCGGTTCGACGATGCCGTAGATCCGGACGAGTTGTTCACGGTCCTGATCGCCTCGCCAATATGCAGAAGAAACGCTGGTAAGTTTGACATTCATCAGCCGGGAAGTGTTTGGCACGTGAGGCCCTAAGCACAAATCGTACCATTCATCTTGTTTGTAGATGGTTGAGCCGCCACCATCTTCGATTTTGTCTTGGATGATTTCTAATTTGTAGGGATTGTCTGAGAAATGGTCGTTCAGTTCCTCGTCGGAAAGTTCGATTCGCTCAACAGTGAAGTTCTTTCGAGCCAATTCTTGCATTTTTTTCTGAATGGGCTTCAGATCGGATTCAGTGATTGCTTCCATTGCGAAATCATAGTAAAACCCGCGGTCGATGGCAGGTCCAATGGTCGGTTTGGCATGTGGGTACAGCGCCATAACGGCTTGTGCAAGCAGGTGGGCAGCGCTGTGTTTGAGAATATGGATGCCTTCATCTGATTCTGTGAAGATGCCTTCGACTGAGCAATCCTCATCGATCGCTCTGGACATGTCGCATTCAGCACCGTCAATACGAGCGGCGAGGCACCCGTGTTTTCGACCAAGCGCATCGGTGATGACTTCTGCACAGGTGATTCCTGAAGCATACTCGTTAACCGTTCCGTCAGGCAAAGTAACTTTGATGAGTGACATAGTGCTTGCTCCTTCAACCCCTACGGGGTTGCTTCTCCCTCATCAAACCACCACTCTTACGGAGTCGAAATCGGCCTTCGTGGACCTGTAAGGCCCCAACCGTTACCAAGGATACTTGAGGTTCCAATAGATTCCGTCGAAAATGATGCACTGGATGCCAAGGAGGACTGCTCCAACCAGCATAGCACCGCCCCCAGGAACGCCATCTTGCCTTGCGGAAAAAGCCAACAGCCCCATCATAATGTTTCCAAGACAGACCAACATGAGAACGCCCACAACTAACATCGGCGTCCAACTGGATTCGTGTTCAATGTGGTAAATGGTGGCCTCCAACCAAAGAGCGCTGGGAATGACCACAAGCGCAAAGGCCAACAGGAGCCGTCCACTTCCATGGCCATTGGATTCGCCCCATGGCCATCGCAACTCATCGATGCCACTCGCTTCATTTTGATAGAGAATGATCCACCAATACATCAGGAAACCAAACGCTGCAAGAAACATGAATGGAACAATGAACTTGGCTTGCGACCATTCAATTCCGCCCCACAATGCTGTCGTATCGGGGGCGTGTGAAACACCGTAACCATAGGACACCAACACCAGTGTTCCAAAGATGAAAATGAAAATGCGAAGGAACTGGCGTGAGACTTGCATGATGTTGCCAACAGCCATTGACTGATAAGCACCTGTATTGGCTTTACCATTCAACGTCGAATTCATCACCCAATACGCTTGAGGCAACATCGATCACTTCAGACTTGGATTTGTCTTCTGGAACAGAGGACTGCGAGGTTATCTCTTGATCTTGATTCGGGTTTGCTACAACAAATTCCTCACGGTCTTCAACCGCTTCGTAGGTTTTGTTGTAGAGGATGGGTTGTGGTTCTGTGGATGGTTCAGCAGAGGGAATTTGGTACGCTGCCTGTTCGTCTTCGATGGGGGGTAAGTTTGCCTCTCCAGCCTTGAGTTCAGAGAACCCCTTGGCCAAAGCGTCTTCGAGGGATGGCGTTCGCTTCTGATGACGGCTCATGTTGCGAACAAACCTCGCCTAGCACATCAATGCTCGCGCTGTTTAGTTCACTTACTCTTCGTTTTCTGAAGGTTCAGCCTTGCCCTCAAACGAAACTTCGGGCAAGAATGAAAGGATTGTTCCTAAGATCCCCGCCACAAGCACGTATTCCCAAGCCGCACCCGTGTTAATGGCTGGTTCGAGAGCCTCGGTGCAGAATTCAAGCATGTTCGAGGCTGAAGCGTTGTAAGCATCCCAGTCGAAATCACCACCCCAAACCGCTATTTGGGCTGTGATCATTTTGTACAGACCGACGGCTGCAGAGAGGGCTGCACCCAACCGCATCCAAAGAATTCGTTTGAATGAGGGTGAACGCCGCCAGATTCGTGCCGATACGAAAGTCACAAGCAAACACCAATACACGCCGTTGTAGAAGATATCCATGGCGTAATGGCCATGCATTGGACCATCCGTATCCCAAGGCACGGTCCCGATTCGAATGCAGGAAAAGGCCCCAATTAATCCGGGAAACACCGCAAGATGGTTCAGGACATGCCAAACCTGGCCGTGCCCTCCTTTGGTGAGACGTTTCATGTTCATCGAATGAAGTTCCATTACGACCCAAAACACAAGGAATCCGCTGACAAAAGTACCAACCGTGAAAATCCTGTCACCGGGTTCATACAGATCGAAATCTGAAATGTAAGGCAACCATGCGCGACATCCGTTCATCAACCATGTCGCATAGCCAAGCACCAGCCAAAGGCTTGTGGCGCCAATCATGCTCAAAATGGCGAGGCGTCGGCGCTCTGCATGGTCCATAGTTGTCCACATATGCTGGTCTTTTTGAGCCCACCGCTGGACACTGAAACGCACAGGCCTTCTTGAAGGGGAACCACTTCGACCATCCATGCGCATCGGCCTTGTTGTCAACCCAGACGCAGGCCTTGGGGGCCGACTCGGATTCAAGGGCAGCGATGGTCGGGCTGCCGAAGCACGGGCTGCTGGTGCAGAAGACCGCGCAGGACCCCGTATGGCTCAATCGTTAACCTCGCTTTCAGCCATCATGGGAGGGTCACTCAATCGCATTGCAGCAACGGTGACCTTGGTGGGCTGGGAAGGACGCATGGGCGGTACATGGGCCCCTGAACCAACTGAACACCTCACCTTCGAATCCATCGGGACAACGCCCGAAACAACCTCTGATACCGACACTTTTGCTTTGGTCGAACACCTTGTCCAATCAGGCGTTGAAGGCATCGTTTACGCTGGCGGAGATGGCACAACCCGTGACATCGTTAAGGCCTTGGAAACCATTGGAAGCGCTGCTCAAGAAATCCCCCTCATCGGCGTACCTGGTGGCGTGAAGATGCATTCAGGATGTTTCGCAACCACTCCAAAAGCAGCTGCAGAAGTCGTGCTTGCTTTCGTTCTGGGCGATCTGCGATGTGCCATCACCGAAGTGATGGATTTGGATGAAGACGTCTACCAGCAAGGGGTTTGGAAAGTGCGGATGTATGGCGAAGCCTGGACACCATCCAGCCCGAGGTTCATGCAAGGTGCCAAAGAACAAGTTGAACGGTCAAGTGAAGTTGATACCATCGAAGGTCTCGCCAATCATGTTCAAACATTGCTTCAAGATCAGCCCGATTTAATGATCGTATGGGGAAGTGGCGGAACATTGCGACGAATAGGCGAGCATGTCCACCTTGAGTTGACGCTTTTAGGCATCGATGTTCAAGGCCCGTCAATCGAGGGAAAGCGTGAGTTCCACGCCGACCTTAATGAACAACAATTGATCAATGTGCTCGATCAACATGTGGATGAGGACGGTGAACAGCGCCCACGCATCCTGCTTCTTTCCCCGATGGGTGGCCAAGGCTTTTTGATTGGGAGAGGTAACCTGCAACTGTCACCTGATGTGCTTCGAATCATTGGCCTTGAGAGCATTCTTGGCGTTGCCACGCCAGCCAAACTCATCGGACTTAACGCCGTTCGAATCGATACTGGAGAACCTTCCCTTGATGTTGAGTTTCAAACAAAACGGTTCATCAAAATACTTCAAGGATTCAGGACAACCCGATTAATTCGGATTCAAGAAGCGTGATTTTCGCTCAAAGTTGACCGGTCGAGGCCTTTAACAGACCAAGGAATGGAGGGCTTGGCCTTCCTGGACGGCTCTTGAATTCTGGATGGTATTGAACACCGATGTAGTAAGGATGGCCTTCGAGTTCAAAGATTTCGCATCGCTGGCCGGTTTCGTCTTTTCCAACAAACACGAGGCCTGCTGCTTCGATGCGTTCAATCAGATCTGGGTTCACTTCGTAGCGGTGGCGGTGGCGTTCGTCAACCGACTCGCCTTCACCATAAAGTCGCTTGATTGCACAGTCGTCAACTTGCCAGAGCGTTGGCCGTGCGCCGAGTCGCATGGTTCCACCTAAGTGGGTTTTCGAAATCTCAGGCATGAAGACAACTGCTGCTGTCTTGGCGTTTTCATCAAACTCTGTCGAATTAGCGCCCTCAAGACCAAGCACGTTGCGGCAGAATTCGATGGTTGCGACTTGAAGTCCGAGGCAGATTCCGAGGTAGGGTGTGTTTGAAGTCCGTGCATAGTTGGCAGCGAGGATTTTACCCTCAACACCGCGGTCGCCAAAGCCACCTGGAACAAGGACACCATCGGCTTGTTTCAATTGCGCCCACGCCGTGTCGTGCTCATTCTTGTCGCCCCAATCAGTTTCGAGGTGACTGGCTTCAATCCAGTCGATGATGAGCTTGCGGTCAACGGCCATAGCGGCGTGTTGGAGGCTCTTGATCACGGAGAGATAGGCATCGGAGAGGTTGGTGTACTTTCCAACCATTGCTATGTGCACTTCTTCGCTAAGTGTGTCAAGATGATGCGCCATGATTTTCCAGTCAGAAAGCAAGGAAGTCGAATGGCAATCAACGCCCAAAATATCACACAGTCCCTGTTCTTGGAGCATCAAGGGAACGTGGTAGATGTTCGGGACGTCATGCGTTGACATCACTGCTTGTGGAGGCACGTGGCAGAAGGCTGCCAATTTCTCTCGGGTTTCATCGTTCAACGGTGCTGTTGAACGGCAAACGAGGATGTCGGGTGTGATACCAAGGCCTCGCAGTTCCTTGACTGTGTGCTGGGTTGGTTTTGTCTTTTGTTCTCCAACTGGCCCCATGACGGGAACAAGAGAAACGTGGACGAATGTGACGTTTTCGCGTCCCACACGGAATTGGAACTGTCGGAGCGCTTCGATGTAGGGGGACGATTCAATGTCTCCAACCGTGCCACCGAGTTCGATGATGCATGCATCTGGAATTTCGTCACTGCCATCAGCGGGCTGATGTGCGACATCTTCGATCCATTCCTGAACCGCATCGGTGACATGGGGAATCACTTGAACCGTTTTACCGAGGTAATCTCCTCGGCGTTCGGCTTCGATGACTTTAGAGTAAATTTTCCCTGTGGTGAGATTGTTATCTTTTCCGAGGTTAATGTCGAGGAAACGCTCGTAGTTGCCAAGATCCAAATCGACCTCGCCGCCGTCGTCGAGAACGAACACTTCTCCGTGTTCAAACGGCGACATTGTACCAGCATCGCTGTTCAAATATGGATCTATTTTGATAGAAGTGACTCGCAGGCCAGCGCTTTTCAGCAAAACGCCGATGCTGCTTGCTGTTACTCCTTTGCCCAATCCGGACAGGACGCCTCCGCTAACAACAACGTACTTCATGCACATCAACGGGCTTTTAGGCCGTCGCGCCTCCCATATCAACCTACCTCAACAAACCAGTATTTCCCCTTCCCCCATGGTGAGCGAAGAATCAAAAGGCGGGCCCACTGAACATCAGCAAGAGGGAGAACATGGACAGCATTCCGAGCACCATGGTAGCATGGACAAAAACCCTCGACACTGCTGGCGGTTTCACCAAGGAGGAACACCCTGTTCCCAGTCCTGGTCCTGATGAAGTACTCATCAAGACCCATTCCACATCGGTCTGTGGTACAGACATCCATATTTGGAAATGGGACCAATGGAGCAAAGAAAACGTACCGCTCGGTACCATCACAGGTCACGAAACCTGTGGAGAAGTCGTCGCAGTCGGCGAAGGAGTCACTCACCCGGCAGTTGGCGATCTGGTCGCCATCGAATGCCACTTTGCCTGTTGGAACTGCCCTCGATGCGATGAAGGCAACGCCCACATTTGTGAAAATGGTTCGATTTTTGGCGTTCACATCAACGGTGCGTTTGGACCTTACTTCGTAGCACCTGCCGTTAACGCTCGACAGATTCCTGCTGGCCTTGATCCGGGACACGCCTCCATCCAAGATCCCCTTGGCAATGCAATTCACACCTTGACTGGCGGTCCTGTTGAGGGCGCAACTGTTGCCATCCATGGACTTGGACCAATCGGTTTGTTCGCCGTTAATGCAGCCAAAGCAATGGGAGCAAAGATGGTCATCGCCATCGACTGGGACAATGAATTCCGAATGAACCTAGCAACGGAACTTGGCGCTGATTTGGTCCTTGGAAAGAACAACGATGTGATCGCAGAGATCTTGAAAGCAACCGAGGGGCGCGGGGTCGATAATTCGTGCGAATTTTCAGGTTCGCCAGAAGCTCTTGCCAACACAATTCACAGCACGCGAATGGGTGGCTACGTCAACGTGCTCTCTGTCTATGGAAACTCAATGCCGGAAGTACCAATGAACGAAGTTGTGTTCCGCTACCTGCACCTCAAAGGCATCAATGGGCGAAAGATGTGGTCGACATGGGACACCATGCACGATTTGCTCGAGCGTGGTTTGATCGATGTCAAGCGGGTGCTCACACATCGAATGAACATCGATGAATTCCCTCAAGCAGTCGAACTCGCCATCAGTGGCGAATGTGGCAAAGTCGTATTGGACTTTTGAGTTCAGGCGCCAACCCAGCGGTATCGGCGAGCACCTTCGTCAACGCCTTCATCGCCAATCTCAACCAGTGCAAATTCACTGCGAGGTGTGACAACGCTTTCATCTTGGATACCCTTGTGGAGGTTTTCGTAAGTGACGTGATCGATGGCCATGCGTCCAGCGAGCCGTTCGAACAAGTGCCAGCCAGCGACGACTTCTCGCCAGCGGTGATTGACCTTCCCTTCGAACACCTTGGCTTTTGCACCCGACCCATAACCACAGAGTCCAAACAAGGTGTTGTCGAGGTTACAATTCTCTTCGAAGTCAGACTCAAACGTCGACATGAGGGCGAGGAAAATGGATCCGGTGTACTGATTTCCGATCAAACTGCTAGCACGTTGACCTTTCTCGATTCGGCTTTCATGGAATTTGAGGTATTGTGGAGTCTTTGAAATGGCTCTACGGTAGCCATCCATAGCCTTCTCCCAAATCTCAATGATTTGAGGGTCATCTGAATCATGAGGTGCTGGCATGGGGCCAATTTGTTCTGCAACTGCAGTCCACATCTCTGTTGCTTCACAATCATGGCGGAAAATATCAGGGAACATTCGCTTTGCTTGGAAAGCATAAGGAAGGTGCATGATGATCCTCGACCATTGTTGAGTCAAGCGTTCATCCTCATCGTGTGTGTAACGTCCTGTTTTTTCCGCTTTACCAGCAAAATTGTGGAAGGCTTGTCGAACTGCAGATTGGTAGCAACGGTTCGAAAATTGTCCGTCAAAAATCGGTTCATCGCGATGCACACTTACCTTCGCTTCGCCGTGAGAAAAGATGCCTAACTTGCGCACTGTTGATTCTGGCAAGTGGCGGATCATCCGCTCAACAAGCCCTTTCTTGACGGTTTGGCCCGTCTCTTGAGCCAATTGAAGCACATTGGTGATCACTGAACGGAGGGTGACTTCCCGTCGAGGTTTGAAAAAATCATGCACAGGAGTCGTGGAAACACCAATGCAGTCTGGGATCTCCAAAAGGCGCGGATTGCGGCGGATTAACAACGCTCCCCCACCAGCGCCTTGGGTGTATTCACCGGAAGATTCCAAAGCGTACTTGGCATTGTCAGAGAAGATCACGATTCCAGTTCGCTCGTCGTGTTCGGTGGAACGAGCAACCCAGTCCAGTGTGGTGTGAAGTGCATCGACGGCTCCGATGCAAGCAAAGGTCATGTCAACAACGTCGCAGTTTCGAAAGCATTCTGTCCCGTACCGTTCTTCATAGCGTTGGGTGAGCATGTCGACGATGTATGTCGCCGTTGGTTTGGCTCCATCCAAAGCAGATTCGGTTCCGAGGTACATTCGGCCGATGGTGTTCGGATCCAATCCATTGCGATCGATGATCTGCATCACCGCCATTGCACCCATCGTAGCAGTGTCTTCGTGGACGTCGGGTATGGACATGGCTTCGAGGCCAAGTCCCTTGTTCAACTTACCAAAATCAGCTCCGCGAAGTTCGGCAAAATCCCTCATGTCCATGTAAAGACGAGGGAAGTGAATGGCGATGTCATCGATACCGACACAGATTTCACTATCAGTTCCCATCAGCAAAAGGTCACACACCCCCTATTTGAAGGAACTACCAAATGTCTTGGCTTTGAAGCAGGTTTGACAAGTCATTCCATTTCTGGGACATCGGCCATTACTGGGTTTTGTTTTGCCCACAGCACATCATCGATTCGGAGGACAGAGATTGCTGCTTCAGTCGCACCTGCAATCCCTTGATCTAAAATCAGCAGAGGTTCAATCACCCCGATCTCAACCATGTTATTCGGCTGACGTCCAAGAACATCAAGTCCGATTCGGTCGGCGATTTCTTCCGGTGCATTCGATTGGGCTGCAACCAAAGTGAGCAAGGTGTCAATTGGATCGAGGCCTGCATTTTCTGCAAGCACACGGGGAATAACCTCGAGAGCGTCGGCAAAGGCTTCGACCCCCAGTTGTTCGCGTCCTGGAATGGATTCAGCATAGCGTCGCAAGCGTCGAGCAAGCGCCACGTGTGTTGCGCCACCTCCGGGAACAAGCCGTGCATCTTCGACAAGTTGGCATGCAACACCGAGAGCGTCGGCAAAGCAGCGCTCAACTTCACCGAGCACAGCCTCCGTGCTGCCACGAGCGATGAACGTAGCACCGCCCTCTTCGGTTTCGACAATCCAGTGAACTGTGCTGCCCCAAGTCTCGTTTTTACTTGAGATGAAAGCGCCAAGGTCAGAGGTTTTGGCCCGCTTCACATCGTGAACAAGCGTAGCACCGCAGCCACGTGCAAGCAGGTCTAAGTCTGAACGAGCGACTCGGCGGAATGCCTTGATTCCGGCCTTGGTCAGCATCATTCGTGCGTCATCATCAATGCCTTCTTTGCAGGCCAACAGATCAACGCCGAGGGCCTTGAGTTGAGCGACTTGCTCTTGGAGCAAAGCTGTTTCTTTATCCCTGAAAGCATCCAGAACCCCGGTCGAAGTGACGTTGAGTTTCACGTTTCCCATCATCGCTCTGCGCTCTAACCCACCATCGATCAGCAGGATTTTCCCGCCCTTGATGTGGCGAGGCATGTCATTGTGAATGCGGTTCTTAGCCAACACCAAACCAGTGACAAGTTGACTTTCACCGATGGTACCACCGGATTGTGGAAGGATTTTGACGCGAGTTGGGTCGGCAAGTGTGCCCTGCTCGTCGGTGACGACAATGGCTTCTGCTGCGTCAAGGGCTAACTGGGCAAGCAGTTTTTGCATGCTTTCGTGACCTTTACCGGTTAAACAGGTTTTGGTAGCAAGGATTCGATGGTGTCGTTCTGAGGCGAAAGAAAGCCCACCAAGCGCTTCTCGCGCATGGACTTCTGCCATTCTGAAACCGCGAGCAATGATCGCTGGATGGACACCTTGGGTGACCAAGTGCCAAGCATTTTGCAGCATCTCGGCGCTGATCAGCACCGTTGAAGTGGTGCCGTCTCGTGCGATTTTATCTTGGACAGAGGAGGCGTTGATCATCATTCGAGCCACTGGATGCTCGACTTTGGCGGATTCCAAAACGGTCACGCCGTCGTTGGTGACCATGGTTCGACCGTCGTCATCGATAAGCAACTTATCGAGGCCTCGTGGACCAAGCGTAGAACGGACCGCACCAGCCAATGCAAGCGCAGCCTGAATGTTCTTCTGGAGTGCACTGCGACCGGTTGACCGGTCGGTGTCCTTCAGGATTGAAACATCGCTCATGATAGGGCCACCGGACTTCTCGCCATAAGGTCAACTCTTGGCAAGGTCAAGGCTGTGGTGACGCTCAGTCTTCGTCCTCGTCAACAACTTCGAAGTCTGCATCGACAACATCATCGCCACCGACATTGATCTCGCCGTCGTCTTCGGAGCCGTCTTGCTCCGCCATCTCAGCTGCTGCAGCTTCGTACAACTTAGCAGAAACGGCATGCATTGCTTCTTCGACTTCCTTGACCTTGGCTTGGATCGCTGCATCGTCGATGGTGTCAATGTCCAACGGCTTACCGTCTTCATCTTGAACCAACTTTTCGAGTTCATCGAGATGAGCCTTGACCGGATCGGTTTCGGATTCATCGAGTTTGTCTGCAGATTCGTCAAGCGTACGTCGGGTTTGGTAGACCACTTGGTCCGCCATGTTCCGGAGTTCGACCTTGACCTTTCGCATTTGGTCTTCCTCTGCAAACTTCTCTGCATCAGCAATCTTGGCTTGGATGTCATCTTCAGACAGGGAGGTTTGGGCTTCAATCTTGACAGATTGTTCCTTGCCTGTGCCCATGTCCTTGGCGCTCACATCAACGATCCCATTGGCATCAATATCGAAGGTGACTTCGATTTGTGGTGTTCCACGGGGTGCGGCCGGAATGCCCATCAAGGTGAATTCGCCAAGTGTGACGTTGTCTTTAGCGAAATTACGTTCACCTTGCAGCACGTGAATGGTGACGGCTGGTTGGTTGTCGCTGGCCGTGGAGTAAATCTCGGAACGGCGGGCGGGAATGGTTGTGTTGCGTTCGATCATGGTGGTCATAACGCCACCGAGCGTCTCGATACCGAGTGTGAGCGGTGTAACGTCGAGCAAGAGGATGTCGGAAACACCTTCGTCACCTGCGATGATACCAGCTTGAAGAGCTGCCCCCAGAGCGACAGCTTCATCGGGATTGATTCCCTTGTAAGGTGCTTTACCGGCTTCCTTCTCGACCGCTTCTTGGACAGCAGGAACACGTGTGGAACCACCGACAAGGATGACCTTGTCGACGTCGCCTTTCTTGACCCCTGCGTCTTTCATGGCTTGGCGGGTTGGCCCCATGGTGGCTTCGATCAACTTCGAGATGAGGTCTTCAAACTTGGCTCGGCTTAGGGTCATATCCATGTGTTCAGGTTGACCGTCACGCATGGTGATGAAGGGGAGGTTGATTTGGGTTTGTTGCGTTCCGGAGAGTTCGATCTTTGCTTTCTCGGAGGCTTCCTTTAGTCGGGACATTGCTTGTGCATCTTTGCTGAGGTCGATGCCGGTGTCGCGCTTGAATTCTGCAACCATCCATTCGATGACGAGGTCATCAAAGTCGTCGCCACCAAGCTTGTTGTTTCCGGCCGTAGCCTTGACTTCAATCTGAGGTTGACCGTCGACTTGGTAGATCTCCAAAACAGAGACGTCAAAGGTCCCTCCACCAAGATCGTAAACCAGAATGGTTTGATCTTCGCCTTTGTCAACACCGTAAGCCAAAGCAGCCGCCGTTGGCTCGTTAATGATTCGGAGAACTTCCAAACCAGCAATCCTGCCTGCGTCTTTTGTTGCTGTTCGTTGAGCATCTGTGAAGTAAGCAGGGCATGTGATGACAGCTTGCTTGACTTCGTGCCCGAGGTATGCCTCTGCATCAGCCTTCAACTTCTGGAGAATGAATGCGGAAACTTCCTGTGGGGTGTAGTCGGTTCCATCGATGTTGGTCTTCCAATCAGTTCCCATGTGACGCTTCACCGAGATCATGGTGCGACCGATGTTGGTGACCGCTTGTCGCTTTGCAGTGACACCAATCATTCGTTCGCTTCCGTCTTTGGCAAATGCCACGACGGAGGGGGTTGTTCGTGCACCTTCTGCATTGGGGATGACAACGGGTTCACCGTTCTCAATCGTTGCAACACAGCTGTTTGTCGTTCCTAGGTCAATTCCAATTACTTTGCTCATTTCAAATCACTTTCCGTTTTTTTTTTCAAAAGATGGGGATTCCACCGTCGTCGTCTTCATCGTCGTCGTCGTCGTTGTTGTCGTCATTGCCGAAATCGAGGCTTACTTCTGGTGCCTCTGGGCTTGAATCGTCAGTGGTCTTTGCAGAGCCCTGCGGTGTGAGTTTGAGGGTGATGTCAAGGATGCCGTTGTTCAGCGACCAGTCGACCACATCTTCGCAAGGGTGCGGCAATTGAATGCGAGCAAGGGGTGCAGGGAGGGTGTCTTTGATGACTTCAACACGCTCGCCTTGGCGGACCAAAGCCAATTCGAGTTCACTCTCTTCGACATCGCCTCGGAGGGTGAAATCAACGGTAACCGCCATGTTCCAACCGTCCAAATAGACATCATTGGCTGGGATAGTGATCAGTTCATCGAGGGGTTCTTCGACTTCCGGTGCCTTGATTTCAACAGGACTTGCATCCACCTGGACGTCCATGCCTAGGTTGCTCAAGATGTCCTCCATGGGTTTTCCAGATTGGAACATCTTAGCGAGGTGAGAGAGGTCGAAATTGAAATTTACGTCGCCTTTAACGATTTTTTCAGCGTCAAGACCCATGCTTTCGAACTGTGAACGGAATTGTTCCATCATACCTCGAATTTGCTCTTTATCCATGCTCATACCCATGTTTTGGAACATTTCAACCAACTGTTCAATCAACTTTTCTTCCCATTCGTCTGACCCAGCCATTGACTTCACGCTCCATTACTTAACCATCGGTTACATAGTGGCCTGCAAGTCACCCTATATCAAGTTCACGAAATGGGTCCCCCTGCATGGATGCGCTCTTCGAAAATCAATCAAAGCCAATCCCTAAGAAGGACAAACTGTGCGCCAATGACAGGGAAGCACATGTCAAACTCACTCAGCGCATTCGGTTTGATTGTCCTCATGCTCCTGGCACCACTGGCTGGATGCTTTGGAGAGGCTGAAAACAACAGCACAGGGCAAGAGGATGCATTCATGATTGATTTCCTACCTGCCGGGGAAGCGCCCTTGCGTGCTGGCGAATGGCACACCTTCACCCTCAAAGGCGAAGGCACTCGTTTGGTCGTCCCCCAGGATGTCCTTTTGTTCGTGGACAACAGCGTCGTCCCGCTCGGTGTCATCCAAGTCCAAGACGCCAACCTTCTCAACGGCAAGATCCTGACGACACCCTATGTTACAGCAACAACCCTCACCGTCGTTTACGCCGACGGCACGGCTTCAACGATCGATCTCGAGGTCGGGAATGGAACGCCAATTGTCAATGGTGAAGAGTGGCTTGACAAAATGAAATTCATCCTCAATGTATGCACCGACTCCACCCAATGTGGCGGGTACATCAACCGTTGGATGGGCACCCCAAACCCGGCTTTTGAGCGGGCAGCGAGTTTCTTCCACGGCCATTTCGAGGGGCTGGGCTATGAAACTCACATCATGCGAGTTACCGATCACCTGAACCCGTCGCAACCAGAATCTCTGAACATTATCGCATGGAAAGACGGGCGCTCAGATGCTTGCGTTCAAGGAATGGGAGCCCACATGGACATCGCCCCTCCAGCATCCCCCCCCGCCGGAGGAACCTACGAAGGAGCCTATGACAACACGGCTGGAACCGTAGCCATGATGCTCTTTGCAAAGGCTTTCGTCGATATGGAATTCGAATGCGATACATTCCTTGCTTTGTGGTCATCAGAAGAGGAAGGTTTGCGTGGATCAAACGCTTTCGCAAACAATGACTGCGATTACTGCTTGCCGCAAGATAAGGAACTAAGGTTTTACATCAATATGGACATGATGGGTATCTCTTGGCCTGCCCTCAAAGAATCTGGTGATCCGTTCCCGTACCACGCTTGGTCTGGGCCTGACACTGACCCTGAAGTGGACGAACTTGCAATCACCGAAGTCATGGATCATGTCCATCGTAATATCCTGAAAGCCCCAATGGATCTTCGGATTGAAGGGTCGTATGGTGCTGGATGCGACCAGCATTGGGATGAGCATTACAACTTGGTCATGGATGTTCACGAGGACACCTTCGGGCGATCAGACCATGTGACATTCAGAGATAAGGGAGCTCAGACGATCTTCCACCTCGGCGCCTATGACGACGATTACAGCGCTTACCACTCCCCACAAGACACCTTGTCAAATATGATCACATCGGTTGGAGGGGAAGCAGAACTTCAGAAGTCAATCCAGTTTGTTATGTGGGCGGCTATGCTTGAATTCATGTTCGCTGATCAAACCCCTGAGGTTCGAAACCTCGAATGAATGCTAAAAAACAGCACTTCAAAAGCAAACCTGCACATGCAAAAGCATGTCCGAAGTGATTGATGACGTGGAAATTCACCCAGTCAAGGCCCTATGGAAAGTCATAGCAGGCTCGACGGTCATCGCTTCACTGTGCTGCTTACCATCGGTTGTCTTGGTGATGCTCGGGCTCGCAACCGTGTCCACAGGCGCCGCTCTCTCCGATACATTGTATTGGGGAACTGACGGCTATGCTTGGTTCCGCCCCGCCATGGGCGTTGTCGCCGCCATTAGCGTCGTCATTGGGTTGGTGATGTACTTCAGAAACCAAGGGATTTGTACCATCGACCAAGCCAAGCGCTCCCGTCGAAAAATCATCAACACCTCCCTGCTCGTTCTGTCCATCACTTACGTCAGCTATCTGCTGTTCAACTACGTCATCTTGACAGAACTTGGTATCCAGTTCGGCTTGCCTTGGGAATCAAGCCGGTCGTCCTACATGTTCTGGCGATGATCAGGCGTTGCTGCGCGTCGTCTTGCAGCCAACGCCCCAATCGCCCTCAATCATTGCCTCTCGTGTTGCTTGGAGCAGGGCATCTTCTGCCGTCACTGTGCCGCGTAAGCCAGGCGTTAAAGCGAGGGCGATGAAAGCACCATCTTGAATCCATTTTTCCAATTGTATTTTTGAATCCTCAATTGAAATATTAACTAAACCTACTCCAATTGGAATTTCAATAACTCTCGGATTGAGATGCATACCTAAACCGAGGGATTTTTGCACTGCTTCTTTGCCAACCCATGCTTCGATAGCCAGTTCAGGATGAGTGTCCAGGTGATTCAATTCTTCACCCTTCGCCATCATATCGAAAGCGTTTTTTTGAATTCCCCGTTCCTTCGATTCGGCATCGACGCCGATCTGCCATCCATGTTCCACCAGAGCCACATAGGCCCATCCGTCGCTGTGTCCAAGACTGATTGAAGGCAAAGCTGTGTTTTTCCAAACACCAGGGATGTAGGTGAGGTACGGTGCTCGGTGTTCTGTTCGTTCAACTGAAATCATTGAAGCATCAAAACCCCATTGACGAAGAGCTTGTTCGAGCAAGAGGCGCCCTGAAAGGTGCTCATCAGTTCGCTTCTGAATGGCAAAGGTCGCCACTTCATCGGCATGAGCGAGGGTGACATCCTGCACATCATGTGTGCGTACTCGGCAGCGGAGCACCAAACGTCGTGGTTCATCCGCACCCGGTGGGTGGAGAACTTGAACCGTCATTTCCGCCCCTCCATCATCGATCAAGCGTGAAAGCATCTTCATCCGATACGGGAGCCATTCCCTTGAGTCGCAACCCTTTGAGGGCCAAAACCGGAGCGTTATCATCACCGACGATGACCACATCGTGAACGGTCACGCCAGCCTCTTCAACAGCGGTTCTGATGCTCCTCATTCGGAGCTGTTCATCTTGTTCTGGAACCCGGAGCATGGACGACCATTCGATGCCAACGGGTAAGGAGGAGAAACCTTCGCTCTCCATGGCGACCAAGCCAGCGTTTTGGAACCCTGCTTCGATCAGCATTGGAAGCGCTTCGAGCAAGACAATTTCACCATCTGCTTCGTGAGCAAACTGATCGGATGCAGGCAACTGATGACGCATCAAAGCAACACCATCGGCACCGGGTGCTGAAGCATCGCCGACACCACGGAGCACGCCTCCGTGTGATTGGAAGCGAGGACCGTGGAAGTACCGTCGATAGATGAATGAAGGCAATTCAACAACTTCCCCGGGTGCAGGAACACCAACATCAGGTAAGGCCTCAACCTCTGCTTGGAGGAACGGACGAAGATCATCGCACTTTCCAACCAACCGAACCGAGGCTTTGTGATGTTCACGTTCGCCAAAGATTTCCCCTTTCGAATTGGTCAGATCAGAGACGAGTCGGCATGTGACCCACGTCAGATCGTTTTCTGTCCGATCGAATTCCGCATGGATACGAACGGTCATAGCGCCTTTAAGCAACTTCACAGGAAGACCAAACTCAACCGATTCAAACCCGGCCAAGCAGGTGGATGGACGGAGCAGGAGGGCTGTTTCAGCAAACATTTCCAATGCCATCACACCAGGGTGATACGGCACGCCTTCGATGGCGTGATCGCCCAAGAATGGATGGTCGGCAACCGACAGCGTGGATTGAGTCACGAGTGATCGCTCTTCTTCGAAGGAGAGAACCTTGTCAACAAACGGGAACCGTGCTGGGTCAGCGATGATCGCTGCCATTTCACCCGGAAGTCGCAGAGGCGCTTCTCTGAACGCGTCAAAGAAGTCCATTGAACCGAGGGAACCGCAACCGATCACTCGGCGCTTTCCACCAGCAAGAGCCTCATCGACAAAGATGGTGACACCTTCCTCAACAGACAGCGTGTCGATGCCTGCTGCAGCGAAGACGGCTTCAATCGAGCCACGGGTCGCCATGCCAACATCGCGCCATCCAGTCCAGCCAATGGCAACAGCACGGCAGATGCCTGCTGCAGTCAAGCGAGCCATTTCAGCATCAAGAACACTGTTCGCAGCAGCGTAGTCTGTTTGTCCAGCGTTACCGAACCGTCCTGCTACGCTTGTGAAACAAGCAGCGAATCGGGGTGTTTCCGCACCGGATGCTACACATGCAGCAAGCATGCACTGCCAGCCATCGACCTTGACACGAACGACTTTGTCGAACACCCCAGGATCTTTGTCGGCAACGAGTTTCGAATCTTCAAGCCCAGCGCCATGCACCAAACCAGTGATTGGACGTTCCATCGCCGCACCAACCGCTTCCATTCCCTCTCGGTCCAGGACGTCAACGGGGTGGTAAGAAGCCGTATTACCGGTGCTATGAATCGAATTTAACGTCACATAAACATCCCTGCTACGGGTGAACTTCTGCCATGCAGCGTTCCATTCAACCATGGTGACCTTGCCAGATGTACTTGCGGAAGTGAGGCGGTCTCGTAACGACATCCTTTCTCGTTCAAGTTCCTCTTCATCCCACGTCACCCAGGATTCAGTCTGCTCAATCAGTCGGGACCGTCCGAGCAAGGAAAAGTGCGCTCCAGCCTTAGGGGAGGCTTCTGCAACACCAATAATCGAAGCCGCAGTGACACCAGAGCCACCGCCAGAAACAAGCCATGTATCATCACTAAGCAACGGCTTTCGTTCTTCAACAAGGTCCTCGGCAAAGGCTACAAGGGCCCAGCGCCGTGAATCCCGATCAAGTCCAACTTCAATTTCGCCTGCCAGATTAAACACATCATTGTAAATCATCTCGGCAGCTTCAACCGGATCTAAAATCAATTCAGGATGAACGTCAAGGGCTCGGCATCGCAGATGTGGCTGTTCGAGTGCATAGGATTTGGTCACACCAGATGCAGCACACTGAACGGCATTGAAACGTTCACCGATGTTGCCATGGCGTCCGTCCAAAGCGGTGACTGATGCAACAACGCCGGTCTCGAGGGAAGCAAAGTGAGCATCAAGCCCTTGAAGCAGGGCGAAGTATCCATGTGCAGCCAAAGCGATCTGCGAGGAAGGCAGGCCATCTTCAGACCATGAAGCGCTCGCCAACTTGAGGGGAGCCATGTGGAGCAAAGCCGTGACGTTGTGACCACTCAATGCTTGGCATACCGCAGCAATGTGTTCAGGATTGGCTGGATCTGCACGGTACACTGTGCGCTTTCCTTCCTGTTGCATCGACATATCCCGAATGTTGCTTTCGAATCCGATGCGGATGGCTTCCATGCCCTCTGCTTCGACGCGCTCACAGAATGATTCTGCAATCCCCCAACCATCGTCGGTGACAACGGCAGTACCGCTCAGTGCGAGTGGAGCCCCTACGCCTGGTGCAGCTTCGACTTCAATTTGCCAACGGCGTGATTCAACAGGTGAACCTGTCGAGTGGACAACGCCAGGTTCCACTTCTGTGGACTCTTGAGTCGAAACGGGTGTTGATGCCACGCCGCCCTTCATTCGAACGATGTAGGCGGTGAAGTGATTCAGTGTTGGGTGGTCCGAGAGAACAAAATCCTCATCCAATGGAAGATCAAAGATTTCTCGTACATCGCCCATGATTTCGGCTTGCTTGACGGTATCAATGCCCAGTTCCCCTTCGAGGTCTTGGTCCATCTCGATGAAGTCAGCCGGATAACCCGTATGCTTGACAACAATCTCGACTAATTTGCCGTCGACTTCGTCATCAGACTGAGCAATCGTGGCCGCCACAGGCGAAGGCACAGCCGGTGCTGCTGGAGGTGTCGTCGTTGGAGTTGGTGTTGGGGTTTGAGGAGAAACTGGTGATGCCACACCCCCCTGCATGCGTTGAATGTAGGCAATCATATGATTCAAGGTCGGGTAGTCTGAGAGAACGAAATCTTCATCCAAAGGCAAAGCAAACCGATCGCGAATGTCAGCCATGATTTCTGCTTGTTTCACCGTATCAATGCCGAGTTCACCCTCGAGGTCTTGGTCCAATTCGATGAAATCTGCCGGATAACCGGTGTGCGTGACCACAACTTCAACCACGGTGGTTCGAAGGTGCTCATCATCAACGACCACTGCGGCAGGTGAGGCAACAACTGGAGCAGTTTGCGCAGCCGCTGGTGGCGGAGTTGGCGTTACTACTGTTGGTGCTGTAACCGCTGGAGCAGGGACTGCTACAGAGACATCTCCCCCGCTCATGCGTTGGATGTAGCCGATCATGTGGTTCAGCGTTGGATAGTCCGAAAGTACGAATTCTTCATCCACTGGTAAGTTGAAACGATCCCGAATATCAGCCATAATTTCAGCTTGCTTGACGGTATCAATGCCAAGTTCACCTTCAAGGTCTTGATCCAATTCCACGAAATCTGCTGGATAGCCGGTGTGGTTCACAACCACATCGATGACGGTTGTGACAATGTCTGCATCATCGGAAACTGACGCTGCAACAGGTGCAGCCTTCGGCGTAGGTGCAGGAGGTTGAATCTGAGGCTGAGCCACGGGTTGAGGGGTTGGCACTGCCATCGGTGTTGGGGCAATGGATGGTTTACCCTCGAACGGTGCAGTGATTGGCCATGGTTCACCTTGAACCCCTCCGTGGAGGTTTTCTTCACCGTTGACATACGCCACCAACTTCTGATCGAGTAAACGCATCACGACATCATCAGTACCTGCCAATTTACGGTTCCATGCTAGGAACTTGCCGCCATCGATTCGTTCACCTTGGACCGGCCAACGACGAACGAGTGAGAGCGCCATTTGAGAACCAAATCCGGCTGCAAATCGTAAACCGTACTTCAGGTTTGGATAGTCGCCACCCGTTGAGAGGTTGAGGTCACCCAACTCAGGGTCGGTTTCTTTGTGATTGGCAATCGGGGGTATACGCCCAGTTTTCATGCCGTGGAACATGCTGGCATCTTCGATGCCAACTGCCATTGGATGGCCTGTGAAGCCCTTCGTGTTAGCAATGACAAGTTTGTCTGTGCTGTGGGTGAAGGTGTCGCGAAGAGCACGAACTTCAGATTGGGCGGAACCGCCACGAGCGGGTGTGTAGGTTTCATGGGAAAAGAACACTGTATTCGGGGCGATTTCGTGTCGGTCGAGGCCCCATTGGCGCTCCATTGAAGAGACGAAATTATCGACTGTTTCAGCGACGTGATCGACATCGAGCCGCGTTCCATGGAAAGCGGAATTGGCTGTTGTTGCTCCAAGAAGTTCTGCAATTGGTTGCACGCCACGTTCCTGTGCTTCGGAATTCCTTTCGATGACAAACGCAGCAGCGCCCATTCCGAGAATCAGGCCATTGCGGCGGCGGTCGAACGGTAGGGCTGTTTCTTCAACAACGTTGTTGGTAGCAGCAGCTCCAGAGGCTGCGAAGCCTCCACCGATCCATTCCCACATGTCATCACCGGTGACATCGTCAGCCGAGATGATGACCACACGGTCAACACGGTCGCAATTCAGCCAGTCTTCGGCAACGCCAAATGCAGCAGTAGCAGAAGCGCAAGCAAGATTGATGATTGTGTTTGGACCACGTATTCCCGAGTACTGAGCAAATTGTGAATGGCCCATAGCCAACGTTTGGAACAGGTAGCGACGGTCAAACCGTCCCTCGCCATCATCGCCGTTGGTTTTAGCATGCTTCAACGCCATTTGGAACCCTGGGAAACACGAAGCGAAGACGATGCCTGTGCGGTCTCGCGTATGTTGAGGAACTTGCCAGTTTCGAATCAGACGAAGACCACCTTTTCCGATTTGTTCAACCGGGGTCAATGGAATCGCTGCGTCACGCAGAGCAAGAAGTCCTGCTGCCATACCGAGTTGAGTCGTGATGTCCCATGCCAAGATCACTTTTGGATCGATACCGAATTCTTCTGCAAGATCAAAGGCACCCTTGACACCAGCAAGTTGTGGCACATCGCCAAACTCTGTGGCTTGGTCCATGTTCACTGAACCGTCCCGTCCTTTGATGAGTCGAACCAAGTTCTTGTCAAGCAAGCGTTGCTTGTAGTCGTCGGTCACTTCTGAAATACAGGTTTCTCCTCGAACGAGCCGCTCGAATGTGTCTTCATCGAACACACGCTCTCCACCAGGTAATCCCAGTGAAACACCCGTGATAACAAATGGATCGGCTCGTCGAAGGCTCATTGGGTCATGGCCCTGTGCGGAGGTGCTGATTGGATTGGTATGTTGTGCAACGCGGGACATCGATGTCTTTGGCGTCCAAGAGGTCGGTGGCGACGTCACCCATCGGGCCACATCTGCAATCGTTTCTGCACCACTGACGTCAACTTCTGGATCGGTGACCGTTTCAGCAGCGAGCGTTTGGAACAACGCAGCAATGTTGTCTTCACTCATGCCAAGGCCGAGTCGAAGGTTGACCATGCCGTGACAGAATCGAGCGGGGTAGTTCGTGAGGGCAGCAATGCGGTCACCAAGGTAAGCATCTTTAGCCTTTTGAGCGGCTACTTCGGGATCTTGAGGTGGTGACGGTGCTTGGTGAATCACCTGCACGCTTGCGGCTGGTGCAGCGCTAGCCGAGGATGGCAAGGGCCGGGAGCGGGTCTTCAAATCAGCCGAAGGGGCTGTTTTTTGGTGTGCTTCGATCGGCCCAGCACGGAATGCTTCGGTCAACATTGGCGAAGTGGGTTCTGGCCAATTCACGGGGCGGCCCGCAAGTGCCATGGTGGCAAGTGCCGTGAGGAACGTGGCGATTCCGCCTTGCTTTGGATGGTTTGTCATCACTGGCAAGTGCGGCTGGCCTTCGAGGATTTGAACCGCAAACATGCTCAATGCTCGCTTCGGACCAACCTCGATGAAAGCACGAGCTCCCGCTTCATACATCGTTTGAATCTGAGAAGTCCATTCGACTGACGACGCCATTTGCAACGCCAATTTACTGAGGATTGCAGCCTTTGAGGCTTCTAAATCTTCGGAATCAGAGGGGTTCATTGGATAGAACTCTCCATCGACGTTGGCAGTGATGGGGATGGTCGGCCATCGGATTTCCAGCCCTTCAAGGAAGCGTCGAAGAGGTTCATTTGCAGGTGCAACAATTCGAGAGTGGAACGCGTGAGAGGTTGCCAGCAGCATGCATTGGAACCCTTGTTCTTCAAAGGCAGCCATAGCGGCTTTCACTGGTGCGGTTTCACCGGCAATAACGGTCATCTTTGGTGAATTCTTATTGGCAGCAATGACGTAGCCATCGATGGAATTGATGATCGTTTCGACTTCAGAATACGGTGCACCGACGCTTGCCATGAGTCCTTTGTCTTCGATTTCAACAGCACCCATTTCTGTGCCTCGGGCGGCGGCAGCCCTCAGTGCACCATCCATGTCAAGGATACCAGCGGACATCAAGGCAGCGTATTCGCCGAGCGAATGCCCAGCAACCATGTCGGGTTTGAGACCATGATCATTGAGCGCACGCTCAATAGCGAGATCGGCGGTGAGCATGGCGGGTTGAGTGTATTCGGTTTGTTTCAGTTTGTGCTCTGCCTCGGCTTGTTCTGCTTTGGAAAGGTTCGACCGAAGGACAAAGCTAGAGAGGGTTTCACCATCGAGAACTTCTGTCATCGTCTCATCAGCTTGAGCCCACACTTGCTGAACTGCAGCATAACGCTGGTAGAGATCATGCGTCATACCGACGTATTGACTGCCTTGACCGGGGTACATGTGGGCGACTTTTGCTTTCGCATGAAGGGGTGCGTCCTTGGTAATCAAAATTCCTTGTGCTTGCAAAAAGCCCCACTTCTCTTCATCGGCCATGGCTTTGGCAGCTAGAGCGCAACGCTTGGTGAATTCAGCCCATGATGTAGCAATAAGAGCCATTCGCAAGGGCGCCTTGGAATCAAACTTTGACGAAGCGTCGTACAGAGCGCGTGAAAGTCGAACACCATTTGGATCTTCATCGAACGTTGCTTCAGAAAACGTGAGTGCTGCCAACTCTGCGGTGAGTCCTGGCATCGAATCTGAAGAAAGCAACACCATGCCACCTTCGATCGCCTTCAGTTGATCGTGCGTCATGGTTGGTTTTGCTGATGGATCGAAAATGGACGGTGAGGTTGGAGGTGTTGTTGTCGTCTCAATAGCGGCATAGGCTTGCCATCGGCGCTCCCATACGGCGGCCAATTCGCTGTGGTAGGCGGGCTCGTAACCTTCGAGGGCAACGTGGAAGTTTGTGCCACCAAAACCGAAGGCGGAAATTCCAGCTCGGCGGGGGTGCCCTTCTGGTTGTGGCCAATCGCGTGCTTCGGTCGGGACGAAGAAGGGGACGTTGTCCCATTCGACTGTTGGGTTCGGCGTCACGAATCCTGCAGACGGGGGTATTGTGCGATGGTGGAGGGCCATGATGCTCTTCATGATCCCGGCAATTCCAGCAGCCGCCTTGAGGTGGCCAATTTGAGATTTGATGGAACCGACAGCAACATGATCGCCCTTTGGAAATCCATCCCATAACAGGGACAAGGTGGACAGTTCAGTAGCGTCACCAACTTTGGTTGATGTGCCGTGTGCTTCGACCAATTCAACGGTGCTGGCTGGGTAACCCGCCTGATTGTAAGCACGGGCAATAGCTTGAACTTGGCCGCGTTGGCTTGGAGCTGTGATGCCTTTGCCGCGTCCATCCGAAGAGCCGCCTATGCCTCGAATAACAGCATGGATTTCATCTCCATCTGCAATCGCTTCGCTCAAGCGCTTGAGCAACAAAACACCAGCGCCTTCACCCATCACGAACCCGTTTGCACCAGCATCGAAAGGCGTGGAATGGGTCGGCGATAGCGCACCAATAGCGCTGAACTTAGAGAAGGTTGCAGGATCCATGGTTCGGTCTGTTGCACCGGCAAGCATGAGATCAACTTGGCGTGTTTGTAACAATCGGCATGCATCGAGCACGGCCGCCATTGACGAGGCGCAAGCCGCGTCCATTGCATGGTTAGGGCCTTGTAAATCGAGAAGGTTGGCAACCCGGCCGGAAACCACATTGGCCAATTCGCCCGGCATGGTATCCTCATCGACTCGAGGTGTGCCTTCGAGCAAATCATTGGTGAATGCCTCAGCGTTTTGTTCTGCCAAGCCGTGCTTCTTTGCCAGCTCTGTTGTGTGGTTTGACCACACTCGGATGTTGGAGAGGTTTCGGTTTTCTCCACCAAGCGCATTGGCGAAGACAACGCCGCAACGGGTGCGATCGATGTCCTTTGAATCACCGTCATAACCTGCTTGCTCAATGGCATCAGCAGCCACAGAAACCGCCCATAATTGACATGGGTCAATCTGCGGGAGTGTCCCCGGAGGTTGCCTCCAACGGCGCCAGTCAAACTCAAAACCGTCGACAAGAGCGCCTATTTTTGAATAGGTAAAGCCCTCTTTGCTGTCACCAGGGCCCCCTTTTCGATAAAAATGATTGATTGGACCCGGCCAACGCCCTTCATGAATCTCTTTGATGCTGACTTTTGAATCAATGATGTTCTGCCAAAAGGCATCGATGCTTGGTGCATCTGGCATCAATGCTGCCAAACCAATGACCGCAATCGGTTCAAATGGACCTTGGTCCAGACCTTCGCAGGGCTTTCCATCCGCTGTTGTCAATGTCATAATCTCACCTCATTGGTCCATGATGCTCTGGGGCACCATGGTAATCGAATAGCCACCATCGACGTAGATGCATTGGCCTGTGACGCCGCTGGCCAAGGGGCTGGCAAGCCAAAGCGTGGCACCTGCCACATCGTCTTGGTTGACGTTGCGGCGCAATGGAGCATTGGCTTCGACGTGCTCGAGGATCTTGTCAAAGCCCGGAATTCCGCCAGCCGCGATGGTCCGTATTGGGCCCGAGGAAATGGCGTTCACTCGATGCCCTTCGGGACCGAGGTGGCAAGCCAATTCACGCGTCCAGCATTCCAATGCTGCTTTGGCCATCGACATGATTCCGTAATTTGGAACATATCGTGTCGAAGCAGCGTAAGTCAATGTGATGGTTGAAGATCCTGGGTTGAGGTAAGGCAGGGCGTGTTTCAAACAACGTTGAAGTGAATTTGCTGAAATGGTCATAGCCGTGTTAATGTCCTCATCCTCGACAAAGAGAATCGGGCGATCGAAACAACTCCGAGGAGCAAAACCGATGGCGTGAATCAAGATATCTGCTTTCAAACCAGGATTTTCAGCGGCAAAAGCGTCAAAGAATTCCTTCGTCGATGCGTCCTCTGCAACATCAAGTGGGTAGAAGCCGCCGATTTCGGGGAGTTTGTCTTTGAGTTGGAAAACCCGACTCATGAAACGCTTCTGATACCCGAGGTAAAGCGTCACCCCTGCGGAGGCTAATTGCTGGCAAATAGCCCAAGCAATGGAATCTTCGCTGGCAACGCCGAATACGAAGGCCGTCTTTCCCTGTAATTGTAGCATAAGAGCACCTACCCAATGGGTAGGTGTTGACCAGCCAACTCAACCTATGACTGTTCCCTATGTCACGGCCAATGAAACCGCTAATCTGCGACCCACTTTACTTCGCCGAAAGGGCTTCACAAATCGCCGAATAAATCGTCGAATTCGTCCGGTTTAGAATCGTCTTCAAAATCCGAAAAGAAATCATCCAGATCCTCATCCAATGCCGGGACTTCGACTGAATCCTCTTCAGGGACATCGATTGCCACTGGTACATGAACTGTTTTTGCTGATCGTGCACCACGGGATGAACGCTTGGTTGCTTTCGCTAAAACCACAACCAAAAGGAGCATAAGAATGATCCCGCCTCCAATGGCCCCATACTGGAGCAACTGATCCTTGTCCAGTTCCTCTAAGTTCCCGCCGAGTGAGTTCGATTGACCGGGCGCTTCGACTGCCAATTGAACGGTAATTTCACTCGAAGGAGCGCTGCTGTCAACTGAACTTTCTGCTTGGAAAATCACTGGCAAGCGGACTTCTTCTGTCAGGTCTGATGGGGAACGAACCGTCAAGGTACGAAGGCTCGACGTCCCTTGGTAAGACACGTCTTCTGAAACAAATGTGCCGGCCGGGAATGAGAAACCTGCGGCGAGAAGATCGGCTTGGTTTGCGATGCTGACCCGAATGTCATCGTCGTCGTTGCCTTTGTTGGTGAATTGGAAGGTGAAATCAACCTCTTCTGATGTGGAAAGTTCCCGTGTGGTTTTGTCAGACATCAATAGTTCCACCATGCCGTATGAGGCAATTGAGAAGTCACCGAGGTAGGATTGATTGGCGACCCATGGACCTTCTGGAAGTTGCCCTAATGGGATGCTGCTCCACGAAATGACCTTTGCTTCAATCTCAAATTCATAAGCGAGGGATGCTGGTAGTTTGGTCTGACCTGAGAACACGATGTTGAAACTTTCTTCATCACCTGCTCCAAGCGTAAATTCATCTTCACTCAATGCCATTTCAACATTGATTCCATCCCAAGAGATGGTCGACACTTCAATGACTTCACTGGCCGAGGTTGGGTTGGTGACCGTGCACACCAGCACAGCATCTTCGTATGAATTCGGATGGACATCCATGACTGGGTCCGAGCCGCACGTCAGTTCGACGGCTGGTAAAGGTGACCCTTGAGCTGAAACGGATGCTGCAAATGCAGGCACCACAAACAAAGCAAGCACAAGCGCTACAGTGAAGGCTCTACCAAAGCGTGCCATGAGCCAACGGTGACAGCGCTAACTCATCAATGTGATGGCGGAAAGGACCCTGCACGACTGGCTCTTCGACCTATGCTCATCGGTCAGTGACACCGTAAAGCAAATCTGGTAATTCTTGATGTGCTTTCCAGAGAAACGCTTCATCAAGCCCCGCTGCCATCAGTTGCTGTGTGCGTTTTGGTACTGTTTTGGGCCCGAGCACCGCCCCTGGGCGACGAACATCGTCCATGTAATCTGTTTCGAGCAAGAAACCGTGGGTTGAAGATTCGGCAGTAGCAAGCACTTCTTCAATCGCTCCTTTACCGATCAAAACACTTGGTGTCAGGCCCTGTGTGATGCTTCCAGTGATGGTTGGAGGCGCATAGTGACGAACAAGGCGCTGCTTGTCAAAACCAACACGATCGGCCATCACAGCAAGGTCGCTGTAGGTCGATTCAAGTTCGCCCTCAACATGCAATTGAAGCGTGACGTTTTCACGACGTGCCATGGCCATAGTCTCTTCGAGCAACACATTGGAAAGGTCCCAAACCCGATCGTTCACGGGCCAATGGGGGCGTCCGACTTCGCCAACAGCATGCGCCAAGCCTTCATGCACAAGCTGCATTGCTGCATCGATGCTGTCCCGATAATTGGTCATCGCCCGTTCAGCACCATGCTCGCCATCTTCTTCGAGCCAAGCCTGAAATTGGTGGGCAAATGCTGCAGGATGCGGTCCCAAAACAACACGAACGCCGAGGTCGTGTTCGGTTCGAACTTCCGATGCCATCTTCACGGTGTCTTGGTAGGTGGTAAGATGGCCCTCCCGTGTCGTAGGGGGTCCAGAGAAATCTGGGCAGTGAACGAGGATTAAATCGGTCCCTCCAGCCTTTTTGAACTCGCCTGCAGCATGGAGAAACAAGCCATTACGGTTGAGATGGAAGTGGTTGTCCACGATTGGACCGTCCCACATGGATTCAGCGTTCATTATCAAACCTCAAACAGAGTGAAAGAGGGTTCGGCTTTCAACGCATGGGCGTAAAAGCCGGTTCAAATGCGTTCAACGAGAAGTTTACGTTCAGTGAATCGACCTTTCCAGAACACGGCAGCCATAGCCACCATGTTGCGATGACGTGCATCAGTGGCCACGCATCGCCCGTTTGGCCACATATGGAGAAGGAGATTGTGCCGGGTGTCGTCAACAATAGCACACCCAAGGCGTTCATCGAAGTGGGCGCTTCCAGCGCTAAAATCACCTACGACGCTCTCGACGAGCAAGGATTGCCCGAATTCAAAAGAGGCAACAACAGGACCAAGTTCAGTTTCTAAACCGGAATCATCGAGACCGAGGCGCAACATGAGTTCCTTTGCAGCCGCTCTGGCAGCCTCAACCCGGTGTGTTCCGTGGACGACGATGCGGCCTTTTTCATCGATGACAAGGGTTGCACGTGGGCTATCAAGCACTTTGATCACGACGCCGCCGGTTTGTTGGCCACCCAATTGAGCCACCACTGACGCTTGGTCAACGGGTGTTGGAGGTACGAAGCGTACGAGTTGATTTTCGATTCGAACTTGGATGGCACTTGTGGTCATTTTCACTCCTCCTCTGTTTGGCCGGTATCGGTGGGGTTTGAAGTAATCTCCTCTGGAACAGGCAGTGCTTCAAGGGCTTCCAAAACCGCATTTCGTTGAGCCAAGAACAGCGGAAGAAGCAAGACTGCGTCATCTCCGTGAGTTTTGCGGAGATCCGCTAAAGAACCTCGGAGACGTTCTGCGTAACGCAGGTCGCGCGCTTCGACGACCTTCTCGCCAACAAGCCATTCGTTGAGGTCCCACCACGTAGCGGAAAGGACCGATGCTGAACCTAAATTTGGAGAGATTCCCTTTGGTGGTTTTTGTGCTAAGAAGATGTTTTTTCTGACACGCTTCCGCCATTTCCCGCCTAAAGATATGAGACCGAGCAGTTTCTTCCAATGTGAAGCAGCTTTGGCTTCGTTGGTGAGGTGTTCGAACCATTGCTCATCATCAGCCGTTGGCTCTACAAAATAAATCGGGCGGTCATGCCGTTCTGCGTTTCGATGTAAGCGACGTGGTTCTGGATCGGGAAAACGACCCGAAGTCACGTCCTCGAGCAAGGTAATCTCGTCAAGGTAAATCCCAAAGGAGCCGCCTGAAATCAGACCATGCGCCAAGTTGACGCCAGGAGATTCCACCTCATCCTTTTCTTCTTGGACCCACATATCGACGACATCAGCAGATTCCAACAAAGCAAGAGCGTGCCAGTTTCCCCGAGGGCGCATGGCCCGCGGATAGACAACCGTTGGTAGAACACCATGCAGCAGAATGCTTCCGCCGTCTGGATCGGTCCAAAGGTGGTCCGGCCAATCCAATCGCTCGGGCACTTTACCCACGCTCACTGGTCTTTGACCCAATCTTGAAGCGCTTCAATGCTCCATCCTTGGTCAAAGTAACCCTGGATTTCATCTTGATTCCATTGTGGGAACATTCCCATTGCACGGGCCATATCAGGCGATACATTCGCAGGCGGGGTTGCTGCGGATTGTCCTGGAAGTTCGACGATCCCTTTGGTTGAAATCATGTCGTCGTCATCGTCTTCGTAAAGATCGCTGTCTCCTTCACGGCGCACAAGCACCACCACAACGATTCCTAGGATCGCAACAATGGTGACCAAGATGACAAGCAACAGAATCACTGTGCCACCGTCGCCTGATTCACTCTGAACCTTGACGTTGAATTGCTCACCTTCTGAAGAACCATTGTAGAGCACTTCATTGGTTGTCTCATCGGAAATCAGGTAGTACATACCAGTGGTAGCTTGGCTGAATTGTGTCAATTCGACCGTAACCCATTTCTTGCTGAGGATGTCGATTTCCTCGGTTTCAACAGACCCTTCGAGGACTGGGACACCGCCAGCGGTGACCGAACGAACAAGAAGCACTGTGCTGCCTGACATTGTTCCATCATTACGAACTTCGATTTGAAGTTCCATTTTCTCGCCTACTTCCGGAGAAGAGGGCGTAAGAATGATGTTTTCAACTGTGAAACTAGGTTCTTCGTGAATGAAGCGGTAGTTTGACTTGTGCTCTACCGAACTGGAGAAGATTGCAGCAATACCGCCGTCATCGGTCGGTCCGCCACCAGAGATGACGCCAAGACCTGCAGAATCCTTTGCAGCAATCCACATCACGAGTTCAACGTTGTTGATTTGGTCTTCATCAGGTTCGAATTGACCCTCTTCAAGTGGCCACAAATCGATGCATGTTGCCGAGGCGGAATAAGAGCCACCCAATGGAGAAAGGGTGAGTTCAGAGGTCATTGGCTCGTCGCCGAACGAAGTTCGGTAAAGCGGCCAAACAATGTTGTTGCTGGCGTCGGAATAGAAACTCCATGCCACGTTCACATCGCCTTGGAAGAGTGCTTCTCGTTCCTTGAGAACAACTTCAACGTCCACACAGTGGTAGGTTGAGGTTGGCATATCACCAGAGATCACTTCTCCAGTGGCACCGCGTTTTGCGGTCCATGAATCGGTGTTGACTTCCGGGGGGTTACCGTCGACCTTGATGTTGAAGGTGGAACAACCATAGGAACTGGAACCTGCACAGACCGCCGGTGTGCTGTCAACTGCACCGTCAGGGAGGCCGCCTTCATCGGGGCCACACGAGGTCGCATCGTCGAGAGCGGTTGTCGGGTTGTCATAGGGGCACAAGCGGAATGAATACTGGTAATCATTGGCCACTGGGGCTGCCGTGAGGTTGATTGCAAACGCACCACCAGAGAAGGTGTGGTAGGTGACTTCACCAGGGAATGGAACATACCCTTTGGCTCCGTTTGCAACAGCATCTTGACGGGTTATTTCCAGTGTGAGTGGAATTTCCGGCGTGATGAACACGTTGTTGTTGATTCCGTCGAGGTAGGCGTATTGACCCTCGAAAGAGATGGTATCTCCCGGATAGACGAAGCCCTTTCGGACGTCTTCAGTTTTTGGATCAATCATGTCTTCAAACGATGGAGTGACCATCAAGTCATTCACTTCGTCAGTGCGGAAATCAAGTTGGATTCCGTCGCTGTAATACCAATCCTGTATGTGTCGGCCGGGTGCTGGAAGCATTCGGTAACGTGGATTATCAAGGTCTTGCATGTACAGCACAGGGTTGTTCAGAGCGGTGGTTGCCCCGAGCATACCCCAATCAATACGGATTGGCAAGTCAAGCATGAACGTTGATTCAAACGGATCGATCAAGGCGCCGCCGTCCATACGAAGCATGCGTGGTCCATCAGAAATATCGCTTTCTTCGAGGATTGTGATCCAAGGTGAATCGGTCCAAGCAGTTTCATTTCGAGGATAGTAGTAGACATTCATGTCGTCACGATCGTCGGTCAAATCAATGTGGAAGAAATTCACATCGCGCCATCCGTTGTCGTCGTTGGCTTCAACGATGAGTGAATACTGGTTACCAGCGTACATGGTTTGATTCCATTTTCCATCGAATTGAGGTTGGTTGGAATTTAGGAAACGACCGTCTCGAGAGTCATCGATGAAGAAGTTTCGAATCACTGGGGATTTCGAATTCATCGAGACGTATGTGAAGTGGTCATCATCAAAGCCAGGGGCACCACCATCGATTGGGTTTCCGGCCAGATCAAAGCCTTCGATCCAAACTGACACTTTGCCCACAGGGTCTGCGCCAATGTTGGCCATGTCGCTGAACGTTCCCGTATAATTCGCAAATGGGGCTTCGCCATCGTTGTTCACGGTGACGGTGATGTATTCTGAGGCATCGGCGAGTCCATCGCCGTTGGAGTCATGGTCGTTCTCAACCCAAACCTTGATGTCAAGACTTGCGGGTGGATTTGGCAAATCATAGGCATTCAAACGAATGAGTTGGTTTGCATTGGGGACAACCCAGGTGTCGTCAACCATGGTTCGCCAATTGCTTTCCAATGAAGGGTCAACTTGGCCGTTGAGGATCTTAACTTCGATCAAATTTGGATCGAGGGTGTCGATTGAGAGGTTGAACGAGATTGCACAGGTCACCGGGTCGGGACGGTAACTTGCATCAGGGCAAAGGGTGTCGCCACCTTGATACCCGGCAATTCGGAACCGGTATGTTTCTTCGCCTGCTGCAAAACCAAGGTCGATGTTAAGATCGAAATCTCCACCGATGGCACCAGATTGGTTGTCAATGGCGTTCCATTCGGTGGTGAAGTTCTCGGATGACGTGTTGATTGACTTCTGTTCAAGGACCATGAAGTAGCGGCTTGGGTCGGGTGAGATGTCGAGGTTTTCGAGTCGAATGCTTCCTGCAATGTTGACCACTTGATTGGACACTCCATTGTCCAAATCTTGTGACAGGCCAATGTCGTTGCGAACTTCGAAGCTTGTGATGCGGGCATCGTTCTCAACAGCATTTCCACTTGGTGGGGCCATGAGCAGTGCAGAAGGTAAGCCATTGACGCCATCGGTGGCCAGAAGGCCGGAATAGATGCGCACTTCATCGGTGTCTTCCCAGTTCGAGTTGACGATGAAGCGCCAGGTGATCTCTTTGCCCTCGGTCACATCAGCTTGCGTTGAAGTGGATTCAAGTGTGATCAAGTCGTTGACATCGGATGCTTCTGCAAATCCAAACGCGTCGGAGTAAGACAGGACAACTGTTCCTGTGCTTGATTCGAGAGTGAGCCGGCTTTCTGCGAGGGATGCACCGGTTGATGCTGCAACGGTGTGCATGGTGACAATCTCATACAATTCTCCGTTTGGATAAAATCCAACCGGGTTGCCTGTGACGCTGAGGGTGTTGTCGTAACCGCTTGCAGTGATGATTTCCAAGTTGGAGAACGTGAGACCGCCTCCGCTTGTGGAGGTCACAGCCACCTCAACGTTGGCTGTGGATCCACCCGTCCAGAGCGCAACGCCCTTGTTGAGTTCAAGATCCAAACCATTCGAGTTGTCGATGGTTGTTGAATAGTTGTAAATGACTTCGAGATCACGTATCACCATGGTAGCACCTGTTGAAGCGTTCGGCGAATCAGCCTTGAATCGGAATGTCATCCATTCGTTGCCGTAAGCATCGATGTGGCTCACTGGCACCAATGGATTGGTGAGCAAGGAATTGAGCGAGGTTGTGAGGTCGGTAGAATCGAGGAACTCGGGCAACATCCGGGTTCCATTCCCAACTGCGCCGAGATCAACAGATTGTGTACCTGAGAGGACAGAGAAATCGAATCCTTCCGTGGGGTCAGTGGTGGAGTGTATCATAACTTCATCCAACACGAAGTCGGTTGATCGGACAACAGCGCCCTTGGGGAGCATGAAACTTGCACCTTCTGCCACACCGGTAAGGTCGGCACTAATGTTTGCAGAATTTACGCCATAGTTGATGCCGTCCACCTTGTTCAAAAGGAATTGAGTTTGGCGGCCGAATGAACCAAACGCTGGTTCATCAAAGCCCCAATCGATGTTGCTATCGTTTGCCACATCGACTTGGAAGTTTTCGCCATGATGACCAAAGGTCAAGTCAAACCAAAGCCCACCAACGTTGCAGTTGTTTTGGTAAAACATCACGGCCTCAAATCCGAAGATTGGGGTATCGAGAATATATTCGGTATCAGGTACCATGCCCGTGATACCGGTAACGGTGCCTGATGCGAGATCGATGTAAGGCACTTCGCTACAATCGTCTTCGATGTGAGCTGTAATCCGTGTGATTGGTTTCGAAAAACTGCTTCGTTCAAGCACTGGTGAGTACGAAGTGTCGGTGAGGGTTGGTGAATATGTCAAAGGCAAACCACCTTCTGCTTCCCACACACCATCGACGACTCCAGTGATCATAGCATCGGTTTGATTGAAGCCAGTACCAACTCGGCTACCGATGCTGAACCCGTGGAAAACCGGGCTTGACAAACGGGATGTACCTGAGTCGAAGGTCAGGCGGAAATTGATGGAGGGGTGCTTGGTTGAATTGATGCCCCAGAGTTCGATGATCTTTCCTTCAAGCCCTGTCATAGGGGTGCCATGGTTGTCAAGTACCGTTAGTCCGGTTGCTGAGTCGACCACTTCCAAGGAGAGGACTGCAGAGGATGTGGTTTCAGATTCAATGGTCAGTAAACCGTAGCCATTTGGCTGGTTTTCGCCGCCTTGGACTGAAGGTAAGAAACCGTTGATGTCCATGATTGCTGATTGAGGCAAGCGGTCACCGAGGCGGAAGTTATCGATGTACCATCCTGCAGCATCACCATCGGCGGTGTTGATGTCGTTGTCGTCCATGACGAAACGAAGTTGAATGTATTGGCCGACGTATTGAATGAGGTCGATGGCGATGTTGGCCCAGCCGGTAGGGTTGTTCGCTCCGAGGGATGTGCCACCAAGCGCATAGTCGCCTGCTGGAACATCGCTGCAAGAGTTGTAGATTTCACCAGCGTTGTTGGAGCCGGTGCTGACGCGGTAATACCCGTTGGAGTAGCCAACACCTGTTGAATTACCGATGTCGATATCGATGTAATTGAATCCGGTTGGGTCGGGCGGGAAGATACCGCTGCTGGAAGTCCTAATTTGCACATAGGCACAATCGGTGTATTTGATGGCAGGATTTGTACCGCTTGGGGTGATTCGATCGAGGTCGTGGTAAGAATCGAAGTAGGCAGTGGTGTCCTTCAGTGCTAGATCGACGTACATCGAAGGGGAATGCAAGGCATACTTTCCACCATTTTGGTTCGAGAATGCGTCGGTGTAATCACCATCGCTCAAACCGGTACCCCAGCAGTATGTGCCGGAAAAACAGTCAGGGACACCGGGTGTAACTGGAGCACCTGTTGGATTTGGTTCACCGTGATCGAAACCATACCAGTTTTGGTAGAAGTCTCTTTGATCGACGAAGCCGGCCATTGTTTCTTCGAAATCGGTGAGAACGCCTTCGGCTGTAAGGGAGACTGGCGTGGCAGTGGAACCGTCTTCGTAGGTAAAGTAGGAAGCGTTCGAGAATTTTGTGAGTTGGTTGTTGTAATTAGGATTCCATACGCGAGACATGGTGTCCGTGTCGATGCGTGAATGGGAAGCATGTTCGATCATGTTCACTGAGATGTCCATGCTTGCGCTGGTCACGGTGTCGCTTGCGGGCAAATCGATGCTGCCGTCGTCGCGGTTAAGGAACGCTGTGCCATCACGCATTTCGATGTCGGCTTCTGTTTCTTCATTGGCGAATGTTGTGACATTGGCTGCACCTGCGAAAGGGGCCAAAATCATCAATGCGACAAGGAACAATGGGGCTCTCAAGTTTCGATTCTCGTGTGTCATGGACTCACCTGCTCTTTACCCGATGTTTCTTTTACCTAAAATCGCATCGCATTCCTGCCTACCTCCACAACCCATGGGACAAGCCTGTGCTACGAACAGTTTCACAATTCACCCCCTCGGCGCTCTGACCGTGCGTCAGCCAATGATGCATCCTCCTTTTCAGTACGGAGTTCGTTCTTTCCAACTGTTGCTCAATGGCTGTTGAAACAGGAGGACTGCCCTTTACCTCAAGGAGAGCAAACCATCGTTTTGAGCCCCAGCGCATTCCATGACTTCATCAACAGGAAGACTGTCGGTGAAGCATGGAACCCTACTCAAAAGAGCCTGTTATGCTCATCGAACACATCTTCCCAGGCGATACCAACGACCATGACACGTTGTTCGGGGGCCGCCTTCTTTCAATTATGGACAAAGCTGGCGGGATCGCTTGCTCCAAATTCGCGCACAGGGAATTTGTTACAATTTCCATCGATACGCTGAAATTCATCGCTCCAGCACGTCAAGGAGACCTTTTGGAAGTCACTGGTAAAGTGGTGTTTACAAGCACGCACACAGCTTGCACAAAGGTGACTGCTATGGCAGTGGACAAAGCAACATGGAAGAAAAAGAAGATCTGTGAAGGGTACTTTTTCTTCGTAGCCATCGACTCGATGATGCGTCCAATTCCAATCCCTCAGTTGACTGTTGAAAACGAAGAAGAGCAAAAGGATTGGGACCAAGCAAAGCGCATCAAAGCACAAATGCGCAGCAACACTGAGCAATGAGCACCCCTACATTGATGTGGGCCTCGTTGGTGGCGAAGTCATGCCTGTTCTCAATATAGCCATGGTTGGCAGCGACGATTTGGCCCGTGAAATTGCAAAACCCACTGACCAACGCGACGTGCACACCTACGTCCACAAGGAAGCAGGCAGCGATGGACCGCGCATTCTCTCACTGATTCGTCCTGCCAAGTATCCCGAACGTCTTCGTCCATTCCTGAACGCACTTTCAGCTGCGCGAGTTGGAATCATCGAAGTGACCGCAGTTGATGCAACCCTTGGAGAAGCGCTTGTTGCTTTCGCAAGTTCAAGCCTTCCACATGGAATCGCCATCATCAACCCACCAGAAGGTGAATGGGTCGATGAAGACCAAGTCAAGATGTTATTTACACAGGCTGGACTCGGTGGGTGGACCTTTGCCAAGGGCGATGGCATTGAATTGCGCAAGAAGTTGTACGACCTCATGGATGCGATTTCTGATGAATTGAAAGCAAGTGCTGAAGCCCCATTAGTGATTCCCGTCGACCAACATTTCAACGTCAAAGGCATCGGTTTGGTTGCGATTGGCTATGTCCAATCAGGCACCGTGAATGTTCATGACGAACTTGTTCTTCTCCCGGCAAACGGCGCTGGGAGCGCCAAATCCTTGCAAGTCATGGATGACGACGTGCAGGCAGCTCGAGCCGGAGACCGTGTTGGTCTCGCCCTCCGTAACGCTAAGGAAGATCACTTGGGCAGCGGCACGTTGCTTGTCCGCCCTGCCGTCGAGGATAAGAAAACCAACACAACAATTCCTTTGGCAGTGGTTGCACATCACCGATCGAAGTTGGATTTAACCCGTTCACCTTTCCAAAAGCGCGTCTTGACTGAAGGGGATGTAATTCACGCAAGCGTCGATTTACAGTTTGTTGTTGGACGGGTTGCCTCTGTTGATGGAAGCACTGCAATTGTGGCATGGGAAAACCCCTTGTTCATTCGAAGAGAAAACCCCGAACCCACATTGATTGCCCAACTAGATTCAAAGCCTCGAATCATGGGGAGTGCGCTCCTCGAATGCCTCGAATGAGGCTCAAAGGAACCAGAAATAGTAGATGCCGCACCCAATAAAAGGGGAAATCAATACAAAGTACCTCAGTGGTTTCCACCACCAGCGATTCGTATAGCGCTCTGTTTGATTGCCAACTTCCTCAAGGACTCCTTCAACCAAAGCGGTTTCTGTTAGCAACTCAATCATAATTTCGCCTATGCAAGCCGCCTGATAAAGCAATACCCGGTCTGAGAGTGCTGTGTTGGCATTTGACGCGATAATGCACTGATTCGGCGCTTGCAAAAGGGTCGGAATTCGCCGCCCAACAACCCATCAGCAGTCGGTGGTTTGATAACCAACTACGGGCCCTTTGCGGACTGGGATGCGCATTACTGGACAGGAGGAAGGTCCACGGAGTGCTGAAGACCTTGAGGTCTTCAAAGGATTGCACTTGGTGGGGACACCCGGGAGGGTTCAAATTACAGTCTCTGAGCGCAAGCTTTCCATCGAACAAAAAACGGGCCACTGCCTGGACATCGCTCATGAATGGGTGATGAGGCTCAATCACACTCACAAACCCTTAGTCCCCAATGGTTACGCCTTCATGGGCGGTATTTTCCTTTGGTTCGGGCTGCGGGGAATGGTGCTTGGGACTGCAGTCCAAGCCTTCACAATTGTCGTTGGTTTGTCGCTCCTCATTGGCCGGTTTGGAGCGCGTCGCCCAACATTGACCATCGAAACTCAGGCTCAAGATTGCCACACCCTAACTGGAAACGATGCAACCTTGATGCGGCTATGTGAACTCCACAACCGATTGAGCGATGGAATGAGCCTTGAACACGCCCGTATTGGCCTTGATCAGCTGCATCGAGACGTTGATTATCCGCGCTCACAAGCCACCCCTCTCCTGCCTTCTGAACCGGTCCACCTTGAATCTCCTCTTTCGATTGCGACATTGCTTTCAAACCACGGCGAAGCTGATGCCCTCCCCGAATCCATTGCCCCCCTCGAATTCCATGGCCATGATCAACCGTTGGATTTAGATTTTGGAGAACCTGAAACAGCGGGGTGGATGTTTGGAGAACCTGAATCACAGCCCGCAATGGGGACGATGTCAACTGAGCATGGCTTGATCGAAAGAGGAAGAGCAAATGCACGTCATCGTCGTACTGCTCTGACTCACACCGGGCCTGAGTTGGCAGAAACAAGAGTCACACATCACCCAGCACACCCATACCCTTCACCACAACCGAGGGAGATGGAACGGTCGTTCAGCAGGATCTTTGGAGACGAAGAACACATCCCTCAACAGCCCATGGTTGGCCAACTGAGTGAAGCGCCCCCCACCTATCTTCCGAGTTTCATGGGCCCAGATGGCGCCCATGTACCTCAAAAGAGACCCGAAACAATCACCCCTGAGCCCGTGCTCGAAGATATGTTCGGAGACATATTCGCAGATGAAGGCCCTGCTTCTTTGGTTGATGTTGCCCGACGAGAAGAAACGGTTCTCGAAGCTGAAATCGTCCCTGAAGAACCACCAGCACCGCCCACTCAAACACGTAGCCAATACGGAATTGAACCACGTACATCGAGCTACGACAACCCACGCTTCCAAGTTCGTAGGAGCAGAAGTGCAACAGCCTCTCGTGTGCAGTCGGTCGTTCAAGGTCTAACTCGCAGCGCAACCTTAGCCGGAAGACTCCTCACTGGGGCACATCCAATCGACCAAACCACTCCCATAGAGACCGAGAGCGGCCAAGAACTTCGTGATCGCTCATCCCGAACGCATCAAGAAGAAATTGTCAACAGTGTGGCGAACCTTTCGGACCAGCGTGGAGGCTCACTTCCTCAAGAAGAACTCGACCGCCTAACCGAACACATCACGCGCCGAAACACACTTGCCGAGCAAATTCAGCAAGAACGACAAGCACAAACAGAAACCAAAGATCTGGATGAACTCGCCTTTGATGAGTTGACTGAAAGCGATGAGCGAAACCGAGCAACATCGGGTGTTTCAGGATTAGCAAGGATTGATTTTTAATCATCCGAGCATGCTTTCAAACTGGGTGATTCGTAGGTCAAAGGCATCCGCACTCATACTTTTCAGGGCCTCAACCCCGAACGATTGCAAGGTGAAACTGGCAGAGACTGTTGCAGCAACAAGCGCAGCACGCAACTCGTTGCGATCCAGTGGCCCCTCACCTGCTGCGATGTAGGCTGCCAAGGTGCCGGCGAAGGTATCGCCGCACCCGGTTGGGTCTCGAACATCGGCGGTTGGAAAGGCTGGCAATGCAATGATTTCTTCACCGTGGAAGGCAAGAACACCGTGTTCACCTCGTTTGACAACCAAGGTTGAAACAGAAGTCATCAAACGAACAGCATGCGCTGCTCGAATTAAGTTTTCATCTCCAGCCAACATTCTGACCTCTCCATCATTGATGATGATGAGATCCACGCGTTGCATCACTTCGAGCAACGGTTCTCGAGCGATGTCAATCCAGAGGTTCATGGAATCCAACATCGAGAGCCGTTGTGGCGTTGTTTGATCTAAGACACTCGCTTGAAGCGCAGGATGAAGGTTTGCGCAAAACGTGACTTTGGGGGTTCGAGCGTGCTCAGGAACCTTTGGTTGAAAGTGTTCAAAGACATTCAGGTGGGTGGCATGAGTTTCAGCCTCCGCCATCGAACCTTGGTAAGCACCTTCCCAACGGAAGGTTTCTCCTGGAGCAGTTTCGATACCAGAGACGTCCGTGCCATGATGTGCGAGAACCAATCGGTCTTCATCGGCAAAATCCTCACCGACAACGCCAACCAATCCCACTTGGCCAAGGCCCAAACGTTTGGCATGAAATGAACTCGCAAGGCCGCCATAGGTCGCCGAACCACCCAGGGTCCTTTCGACTTGACCGGCCGGTGAAGTAACTGAATCATAGGCGATGCTGCCAACCAAAAGGACATCCATAGCCCAACCAAATGGGGGCGCTACTTCAAGGTGCCACCACGGACAGAGATCAAGAAATGTGCAACAGAGTTGAGGAAAGGTCGCACACATCAACAAAGCCGTCGGATGGGTTCGAGTTCACCCAAGCAACTCTTGATGCATATCGATGTATTGAATCGTGATGTTTCGGTCGAGGAAATCTTGCTCGTCCATGATTCGTCGATGCAAAGGAATGAGATGCTCGACGCCGGTGATCATGGTTTCATCAAGGGCGGTTCGCATGCGACGAACTGCATCATCTCGGTCCCGCCCCCAGACAAGCAGCTTAGCCAAGAGGGAATCAAAACAACCTGGCATCTCGTACCCGGGGTGCGCATGAGTGTCGACTCGGACACCATAGCCGGATGGGAAGTGGCATTCCCACAACCGTCCTGGGCTCGGTATGAATTTACGAGGATCTTCAGCATTGAGGCGGCATTGAATCGCATGGCCGTTCCAAGTCACGTCTTCCTGTCCGAAGGGCAACGCCTCTCCTTGAGCAACACGGATTCCTAATTCCACGAGGTTATGACCAGTGATCATTTCTGTCACCGTGTGTTCGACTTGGACCCTAGGATTCACTTCGAGGAAGTAAAAATCCCCTTTCGCATCCCGGAGGAATTCGAAGGTTGCAAGGCCCTTGTAGCCAACAGATTCTGCCCCACGGCAAACCATGTCGCCTATTTCTTGGCGCTTGGCATCGTCCAACCAAGGACCTTCCTCGACCAGCTTTTGATGGCGTCGCTGAATGGAGCAGAAGCGTTCACCGAAGTGGATGGCATTCTTTCCGTCACCAAGCACTTGGAATTCGACGTGTTGAGCCCCTTGAATGTATTTTTCGACAAAGACACGCTCATCCCCAAAGGCCGACTTGGCACGAGACTGACAGAGCCTGAGTGCACCTTCAAACTCCGAGGATTGTTCAACGATCTGCATACCGATACCACCGCCGCCTGCTGCGGCTTTGATGATGACTGGATAGCCTATTTCTTCGGCTAATTCCGAGGCAACCCCCGCATCAGAGATGGATTCAGAAGAGCCTTTTGCTGTCGGAAGGCCTGCCGCTTCCATAGCAGCGCGGGCTTGGATTTTGTCCCCCAGCAACGTGATGACGTCTGCTGAGGGGCCGATGAAGGTGATGCCTTCTTCTTGTAAACGCCTGACGAAGGTCGCATTCTCAGCAAGGAACCCATACCCAGGATGGACCGCGTCGCAACCCATTTCCTTTGCCGCAGTGATCACCGATTCAATGTCCAAGTACGTGTCGAGTGGATTGGTTTTGTTGTTAGCATAAGCCACATCTGCAAGTCGAACTGGCAGTGAAAGACGATCCTCACGACCATGAATAATTGCTGCTTCAATGCCCATGTCGCGCAGGGTACGGAGTATTCGAAGAGCGATTTCCCCACGGTTCGCAATCAGCACTCGCTTGAAGGTCATGGTTGCTCGAGGAGGAATTACCCTATGATGCCAACGGTTGAAACTCAATCAGAACTGGTATTTTCTAGACTGCAGACGGCGGGTGGTGCTGAACCAAAAAGGACCTTAAAACTTCCACAATACGGAAAGAAATTACAAGAATAGTGCTAAAATCATGCAAATTAGTGGGAGAGTTCATATCAATGTACGATGTTCGTTAAACATGACGCCGACACCTCAAACTGGAGCCGAAGCCCTCGACCGGCTCGCTGGCCGTGACTTAAACGCAGATGGACGAATTGTGAATTTGGTTATTTGTGGAAACTCTAAATTTTATAATTATTCATGGTTGGAAAACGCCATTGATGAGTGGGTTGAAGTCAACGCCTATCCCGACATGATCATCCTCGGTGGAGCGAGTGGAGTCGATTACCTTGCAGAACGATGGTGCGATAACAACAACATTCCCCTTGCTGTATTCACCGAAGCATGGTCTGCACCTCGGCCAAACATATCGACAGACACTGGAAGGCCGGAAGCGAAAGCAACCCTGGCTGACCAAATGCTCGAACGCGCAACTCACATGCTTGCGTTCCCAGGGCCAGACTCCGTTTGGACCAAGAAGATGGAAGATGCTGCAAAAGCATGTGGCATCCCTGTTTCGAGCGTTCCGATCCCAGTTTGAACAGCACCGTTGATTTCCATTGAATTTGAAGGCTCGAGTGGCTGAAAGTATCATTTTTTAGTTCCAGTTTCAAACAAGGCGTTGAAAAACACACCGATTTGCCATAAAACAGCCTAACACCGCCAAAAATTCACTTCCCACCCCTCCGCCAGTACATACTGTACAAATGAGCTAACAAGCGCTCTCTAGGGAAGGGCCAAAAATTATCGAAAATCAGTACACGTCACGCAAGTAACGCTTTTGTTCCCGCATCATGGTTTTCTCGATGAAGTGGGTCGCGTCTTCGTTGGACATGCCACCGTGTTCTTCTGCAATCGAAATGAGGGCACGATGAACGTCTTTGGCCATGTAGGTTTTATCGCCACAAATGTAGAAGTATGCTCCATTTTCGAACCATTGCCAAATTTCGGCACCGTGCTCAATGAGGCGGTGTTGGACATAGATTTTCTCTGCCTGGTCACGTGACCAAGCGGTTGTGAACCTGAACAGATCGCCGCTGTCCATCCACCCTTCAATGGTTTCTTGATAGTAGAATTCGGTCTTTGAGGATTGATCGCCAAAGAACAACCAATTGCGTCCTTTGCCTCCATCGAACACACGCTGCTCCATGAAGGCTCTGAACGGTGCGATACCTGTTCCTGGACCAACCATGATGATGTCGATGTCCTTATTTTCTGGGAGTATGAACGACTTGGTCGGTGACATGAACACACCAATCGGTGCACCTGATGTATCAATCTCATCAGCCATGAACTGAGTGCACAAGCCGCCTCGTACACGTCCGTTGTATTCAAATCGGACAATACCAACGGTGAGTTCGACGAATCCGGGGTGGGCATCATGGGAAGAGGCAATCGAGTAGAGGCGAGGTTTCAGACGATCGGCCAGCTCGAGGAATTCTTCAGGTGTGTACTTCACATCAAATTCACGCATGATGTCGACATAGTCTCGAGTCCAAAGGTAGTCTTCGATGGCTTTGGCATCAACAACAAGAGCCTCGACCTTAGCCACGGGGTCATCGGAGGGTTGGCCAGGTGAAAGACCAGGTGGCAAATCGCCTTCGTCATCGGCCGACCATTCTTCTCCATTTCGGGAACGGGCTACGATGGAAAGGGAGATACGCATACCACTTGCAACAACCTTGTGTGCAAGGGATTGGACGAATTTCTTGTTTGCCATGTGCACTTCAAAATCCTTCTTGAGTGCAGTGTATACATCTCGCTCTCCGTTGTGTGTAGAAACGAGTTGATTGCGATCCCAGCCTTGAACCTGAATCAATTCTTCAACAATGTGTGGGGGGTTTTCAGAAAGCACGCCAAGGGCGTCTCCGACCTTGTAATCGAGGCCTGAGTCGCCAAGAGCGAAGACAATGTGGCGGGTTTCTTTCTTCGACCCTTTGCCGTTCAAGACATAGTTTTCCGTGATTTGGCTCATATATGGGTTCTTCAAACTCCAATCGCTCATGGTATCACCGTGCAACCTAAGGCTGTGATTTGGTCCAATCACAGCCTCCTTAAGATGCTTAGCACCCAGAGCGATGCCTTCACCTATTCACTGTGTTCTATGGCTTAGCAAACGGCGTTTTGACAAGGATGGATACGGCCCTTTATATGGAGACCCCGGTGGTTGTGAGCCATGTCAACCATCAAAGCGCCGACCGCAATCATCGTAGGCTCGGGTCCCGGAGGCCTCGCATCGGCCCTCCTCCTTGCCCATTCAGGCGTCGACGTGACCGTGCTCGAAAAAGCAGAAGCCGTCGGCGGCAGAACTCGATTGTTCAAGAAAGACGGGTTCACTTTTGACCGTGGACCAACGTTTTTCCACTACCCAGAAGTCATTGAAGAGATCTTCCAAGCCATCGGCCTCGACGCTCACAAAGAACTCGGTTTGATGCCCCTTGACCCAATGTACCGACTCGTTTTCGGAGCAGGTGGACACATTGATGCAACCAGCAACCTTGAGGAAATGACCGAACGAATCCGTGAACTGTCCGGCGACAAGAACGCAACTGGTTTCGAGAATTACGTTAAGCAAAACAGAAAGAAGCTCGACTTCTCAAAGCAATGCCTCCAAACCCCATGGTCAAGCCCCCTCAATGTTTTCTCGAAGCGAGCCATTCGAGTTGCAACCATTCTCAAGCCTTGGTCAAGCGTTGCCGGCGATTTGAGCAAGCACTTCGATGACCAACGGGTGCGACTGGCAATGTCGTTCCAAACCAAATACCTCGGAATGAGCCCCTTCCACGCACCATCGCTGTTCACGATCCTTTCCTTCCTCGAATATGAGCACGGTATTTTCCACGCCAAAGGCGGACTTGGAAGCATCACGGCACGGATGGGGAAAATCGCAGAAGGCCTGGGTGTCAAAATCCACTTGAACACGCCGGTGAAGTCCCTGATCTATGAAGGGAAAACAGTCACAGGTGTACGAATCGAAGGCAAAGAAATCATGGCTGACAAGGTCGTCATCAACGCCGACTTCGCTCACGCAATGACGACACTCGTTCCCGATGAAAAGCGCAAGAAGTGGTCGAACAAGAAGCTCGAGAAGAAAGGCTACTCCTGTTCAACGTTCATGCTCTACCTCGGTGTCGACAAGGAATACACACACCCGCATCATCAAATCTACGCATCGTCCGCATATGAGGACAATCTGGAAGACATCACCAACCACCGTCTTACGTGGGACGACCCGTCGGTCTATGTCCAAAACGCATCGATCACCGATGACACCCTTGCACCAAAGGGACAGTCAACCATCTACGTCCTTGTTCCAGTTCCAAACCAACACGAATCCATTGTTTGGGATGACATCAAAGACGACTTCCGCGACACCATCGTCAAACAATTGGGCAAACTCGGCTACGATGACATCGCCGACCACATCGTGTCAGAAACCGTGATCACACCTGATGATTGGGGCGCCTCTGACATCTACCGTGGAGCCGTTTTCAATTTGACTCACGACCTCAAGCAAATGCTATGGCGCCGCCCACACAACCGATTTGAAGAAGCCAACAACCTCTACATCGTCGGTGGAGGAACACACCCTGGAAGCGGACTGCCAACCATCTTCGAAAGCGCACGAATCAGCAGCAAACTAGTGCTCGCAGACCTCGGAATGCGCCCAGATTGGAATGGCATGGATACATGGTTCAAAGATGTCAAGCGCCCACGTGTCGCCGTTCGACCATCCGTTCAACCCAAAGCACTTGGGTCGGCAACCGGTGAAGAACATGCGGCATGAGCACTTCGTTCTCACCTGCATTTGCCTTGGTTTGGTCACAGGATGCATTGCACCTCAGGCCATCGATGACGGCGGCGTCTCAACAGCCCCGATTCACATGACCTTCGAGGCACCAACACTTGATCGCACCGAAGACGCTGGTGCTACATTCGACCTCAAGGAAACCTTGGTCGATGGGCCAGTGATGCTCCTATGGATTGGAGCAGGGTGCTCCGGGTGCCATGATTGGACCAAAATGATCAGAAATTCGATGGATGAAGGACGGTTTAATGCTTCCAACATCACCGTAGTCAGTGTCCACAGATGGGCACAATTTGAGACAGCACAAGATGTCATGGACACGTTTGCAACAGATTCGAACAAAACGCATTACACACCCTGGACCGTTGTAATTCCATCCCTGGCCACGCCCACTTACGAATTCAATTCAGAACAAAACACGGGCCTCCCCCTCTATGAAGCATATGGCAACCCGAGCACACCTACCCTCCAACTGATCGACCAAAGCGGAGCACTCGCTTGGCAATCCAAGACTTATTGGGCCAATGAAACGGTCCTTGAAGAAGGACTTTCATTCTTTGATCAAACTACAGCGTGAACGAGACACTGCGACTTGAGGTACAAACAATGCGAATGGTGAACCTCAAAGACCCCAGCGTGCTGGGTAAATACAGGCGTCCTCGGACGGTGGGTGAGATAGATGGGTGAAGGCATTAAACTTCCAGTCCTGAATGGGCTGGGTCGCACTGACCGAATCGACAATTGGTTGTCGCAACCCTTGATGATGGGCATCGCTCTCACCATCACTCTGCTTTACACCGTAGGCAGGTTGTTTTTGTACCCCGACACGGTTCAATACGACATTAACGGCGCTACCGTCATGTCACCTATTTTTTCTCCAAACGTCCTCGAGTGGAGCCTTTTCGGCCTCAATGAATGGGAACACCCTGGCTGGGTCAACGCAGCTGTGCTGGTGCTCTGGATCCCCTTCGGCTTCCGTGGAACATGCTATTACATGCGCCGAGTGTACTACCGCACCTTCTTCGCCAGCCCTGTAGCTTGCTGGGTCGACGAACCTGAGATCAACAAGAAATTGGGTTACAAAGGTGAGAAGCGCCTTTTCATCGTCAACAACCTCCATCGATATTTCCTCTATGCGGCAATGGTCATCTTAGCCATCAAATGGTGGGATGTCACTCACACATTGCACTTCACTGAAGGAGCATCCCAAGGGTGGGGCATCTGCATCGGCACCCTCGTCATGGGCTTCGAAGCCTTTCTCTTGACCATGTACGTCACCTCTTGTCACGCCTTGCGCCACCTTACAGGCGGCGTTCTTGACCGATGGACTTCCCCCATTTCGCGCCTTCGGGGCAAGTTGTTCGGCGGCATCACAGCCCTCAACCGTTCCCACGGGTTCTGGTTCTGGACTTCGTTGACGTTCGTATTCCTGGGTGACCTTTGGGTCTTAGCGGTTGACGCCGATGTCTTGAGCGACATGGTGCTCTTTGCTCTTTGAGGTGATGATGTATGGCTGAAGAATACACCAAACACGAATATGATGTTGTTGTCATTGGCGCCGGTGGCGCTGGCCTACGTGCTGCGATTGAAGCCGCTCGAAGCGGAGCAAAAACCGCAATGATCACTAAATCACTGCTCGGTAAAGCCCACACCGTCATGGCTGAAGGTGGCTGTGCAGCTGCCCTACAGAATGCTGACCCACGGGATGGATGGAAAGTCCACTTCCATGACACCATGAAAGGCAGCAAGTGGCTTGCCGATTGGCGTATGGCAGAACTCCATGCAAAAGAAGCACCTGACCGAGTTCGTGAACTTGAGCAATGGGGGGCTGTGTTCGACAGAACACCGAACAACCTGATCAATCAACGAAACTTTGGCGGCCACACCTTCCCGCGTCTAGCCCACGTCGGCGACGCTACAGGTCTCGAACTGATTCGTACCTTGCAAGAGCGAGGCATCCACGAGGGCATTGATATCTTCATGGAATACACCGTCCGACACCTCCTCAAAGAGGGAGATCGTGTCACTGGATGCGTCGCATACACTCGCGTGGATGGAGAGTTCCACGCATTCTCAGCGAAATCAGTGATCCTAGCAACAGGCGGAATCACTCGATGCTGGTCTGTTTGCTCGGGATCTTGGGAATACACCGGAGACGGTCACGCCCTCGCCCTTTGGGCTGGCGCAGAACTTCGTGACATGGAGTTTGTTCAATTCCACCCAACAGGAATGGTTTGGCCACCATCTGTCCGAGGTATCCTCGTCACTGAAGGTGTGCGAGGTGAAGGTGGACGGCTGACGAACTCTGAGGATGAGCGATTCATGTTCAACTATGTTCCAGAAATGTTCGCAGGCGATCACGCAGACACCATTGAAGAAAGCGATCAGTGGGTCGAAGAAGTCGTTTCAGGAAAACTTGCAACCGTTCGAAGGCCACCAGAATTGCTCACCCGAGACGTTGTTGCAAAAGCCATCAACTCGGAAGTCAAGGCAGGCCGTGGTTCCCCACACGGCGGTGCGTTCCTCGACATTTCCCATCGTGGAGAAGAAGCGATTCTGAAGAAACTCCCTTCGATGCATCACCAATTCAAGGAACTCGCTGGCGTCGACATTTCGAAAGAACCTATGGAAGTTGGTCCAACGGCCCACTATGTCATGGGTGGCGTCCGAGTCAATGCAGAGACACAGGAATGCAACGTACCCGGTCTCTTTGCTTGCGGTGAAGTCGCTTCAGGCCTTCACGGAGCAAACAGACTCGGAGGCAATTCACTCTCCGACCTCATCACCTTCGGAAAGCGAGCCGGCGAACACGCAGCAAAGCGATCCGAAAAACTCGCCCAACCAGGCATTGAGGATGCTCAAGTTCAATCCGCCATCGAAGTGATGCTGGCGCCACTCAACCGAGAGGGCGGCGAAAACCCCGGTAAAATCTACGATGAGATGCGGGACATGATGCAAGCCAAGGTCGGTATCATTCGAACGAAGGAAGAAATGACCGAAGCATTGGATGACCTTCGTGCATTCGACGAACGTCAAGATACCTGTTTCCCGGGTTCTTCTCGCAAATACAACTCTGGATGGCATCAGGCACTGGACTTGAAGAACATGGTCGATGTCTCAACAGCCGCCACATTAGCAGCCCTGACCCGTGAAGAGAGTCGAGGCGGCCACACCCGTGACGATTTCCCTGGCGAACTCGAAGAATGGGGCTCACTCATCAATATCATCTACATGGCAAACGGCGAAATCAAAGTCCGTCAAGAGAACATCGAGCCAATGAGAGAAGACCTTGATGGGGTCATCAAGGAAGTCAAATCAATGATTGCAGAACGAGCTGCTGAACAAGCAGGGGGTGGAAAATGATGGTACTCAAAGGAAAAACACAAGATTTCAAGATCCTCAGAGGCGAAGGCGATGATGCTAAACTTGAATCATTCAGCATTGAACTGGACGAAGGCATGGTCGTGCTTGATTGCGTCCACAGAATCCAACACGAACAGCAACCAGATTTGGCCGTCCGCTGGAACTGTAAAGCTGGAAAGTGTGGTTCGTGCTCTGCTGAAATCAATGGTCGTCCTCGCTTAATGTGCATGACGCGAATGAGCGATGTTGTCGCCGAAACACCCGAAGGTCAAGCGATTGAAATCCGCCCAATGAAGGCTTTCCCGCATGTCAAGGATTTGGTCACAGATGTTTCCTGGAACTATGATGTTGCAAAGCGAATCAAACCAATCAATGGCCCAGCAACCATGGATTGGGAATTCAATCAAATGGAAGCAGACCGAGTTCAGCAATTCCGAGAGTGCATTGAGTGCTTCTTGTGTGTCAACACGTGCCACGTGCTCCGAGATCATGCTCTGTTCGATGGCTTTGCTGGCCCACGAAACCTTGTTCGCTTAGCCCAGTATGAAATGCACCCGCTTGATACAGAGGATCGTATCCCTGAAATCAAAAAGGAATTCGGCATTGAATATTGTAACATTACACGCTGCTGCACAGAAGTGTGCCCTGCAGGCATTCAGATAACCGACGATGCAATCATTCAATTGAAGGAACGTGTGGTCGACAGGTATTACGATCCACTGCAGCGTATTTGGCGCACCATCACCCGTCAAAACGTTCGTTACTGAACGTGATTGCTATGGCGTCAATGCTTGAACGCTTACGCACTGGATTTGCACTCTTCCTCGGTGCGGCTTTTTTTTGGATTGGTGTTCAACACTTTACTGGCCCTGAATTCTTTGAACCGATTGTACCAGACCTTCTCGGTCATGCTACATTCTGGGTGTACGCAAGCGGCGTGGTTGAAATCGCAATCGGTGCAGCGATGATGATTCCTGTGTCACGATCGCATGCTGGGAAAGCCATGGCGGTGTTTCTCATCGTGTTGTATTGGGCGAACCTCAACATGTGGCTCAATGATATTCCCCTGATGGGCACCACATTCAGCAACACGGCTCATATGGCACGCGCTGTGGCACAACTAGGAATGATTGCATTGGCTCTTTTCATTGCGCGAGGCACGCCGAATCAAGTGCAAAGAATAGAAGAAGAAGGTTGAGAGCCTTTTCCGCCTCCGAAGAGGCGGTAAGGCGGCTACCCTTTCGGGAACGGACGAAGCTTCACTCCATCCGAAGGTCATTCAGGATGATGGTATCGAACTCAAAGGTGTTCGATGCCGGTCTTCTTGACGTTGGCCTTCTTGATCTTATCAGGAAGCCATGCAGGACCGTTCGCTGGCTTTGGTACCATTGCGATGCTGCCTTTGAAGCAGTGAACACGCTTGGTGCCACGCTCTCGTAGGCGGATGGTCGTATGTCCGCGGGTTGCTGCTTTTAGGGCTGCGCCACGGGGTTGTTTGCT